>OJNR01000043.1_pt1 | contig 85661 bp, 95 predicted proteins | sample 1597901 | NCBI WGS metagenome assembly OJNR01 (sample SAMN01915223, study PRJEB22387) | human gut metagenome | isolation source: stool | host: Homo sapiens | place: USA | reverse complement strand
TAATAAAAAATTATATGAAAAATTTAACTTTACACAAAATTTTAAATTTTAAAATTTCTAAATCTTAATTGCTAAATTTTAAGTTTATCTTTTTACTTTTAAGAAATTTTTATTTTATATTTTAATTGAATAGTTTTTTTATGCATTTATTTTTCTGTTTTAAAATTTATTTTAATATTTTAAATTTCTTTTTTATACTTTTATACATTTCTAAAAATAGCCTATTCCCCTATTCCCTACTTTTTTCATGATATTTTTGCTTTCTTTTTGTATTTTCCTATTTTAATATAACATATTTTGTTTGCAAAATTTGTCGAACCTTGCAAATATAGCAAAAAATTCAAAAAGTAAAAAAATACTTTTTACTTTTTGAATTAACCATCTTATAAAACTAATTACTTAAAAACTATTATATATTAATCAATATATTCTTTGTTTTTAATTAGTACAATAACAAATTTTTTTACTCTGTTTCTATCATTTGCTTCATTTCCTAGAAATTTGATTCTTGTTCTAACGCTATAATTCGCAAACCAATTCCTGCATTAAATTTTTGACTGAAACAATTTCTTTTATTTTACTAACATTACTACCACAAAAAATTAATCCATCATCTGTTTTTCCTTTTACAGAATTTATTAATGCTTTTGTAATGCAGTATGGACTATCTATTACATTACAAGTTTTAATGCAATTATAACATTTATCTATTTTGCATTTTTCTTTTTCTACTCTTTTAATAAAGTTATTGCATATAGCTCTTCCTGGCATTCCAACAGGACTATTAATTATCTTAATGTCTTCAGCTTTAGCGTTTACATAAGCTTTTTTAAATTCTATTGAAGCATCACACTCATTTGTTGCAACAAACCTTGTGGCCATTTGTACTCCACTTGCTCCTAAATTCAAAAATTTTTTAATATCTGTAGAATCCCATATTCCACCTGCCGCAATTATTGGAATATCCTTTCCTGTTTCTTTTTCTACCTCATTTATGTAGTCAACAATTTCCTTAGTTATATTTTCTAATTTTGGTTTAGTATATTCTTCTAATTCTTCTCTTTTAAAACCCAAATGTCCACCAGCTTCTGGCCCTTCAATAACTATCATGTCTGGAATATAATTATATTTTTTTATCCAATGTTTTACTATTAGCTTACAACATCTCAAAGATGATACTATTGGTGCAATTTTTGTTTTAGATTCTTTTACATATTCAGGTAATTCTTTTGGAATTCCTGCACCAGATATAATCAAGTCAATTTTTTGTTTTACACATTCTTTGACAATTTCTGCATAATCTTTTAAAGCTACCATTATATTTACACCAATTATCTTATCTTCTCCTGCAATTTCTCTTGCTTTTTTTATTTCATTTCCTATTGCTCTTAAATTTGCTTTCAACGGATTTTTATTAAAATCTGCCTCTTGATATCCAATATCTGCTGTTGAAATTATTCCAATGCCACCTTCCTTACTTACATTACCAGCTAAATTGTGCATAGAAACTCCTACACCCATTCCTCCTTGAATAATAGGATATTTTGATTTTTTATTTCCTACTTTTATTCCTTCCATAATTTTCCTTTCTTTTTCACATTCTATTTATGTTCTTCTATATATTTAACAACATCACCTATTGTAACAATTTTTTCAGCATCACTATCAGGAATTTCTAAATCAAATTCTTCCTCTATAGTCATTACTAATTCAACAATGTCTAAAGAGTCTGCTGCTAAATCATCAACAAAAGTTGCCTCCATTGTTACATTTTCTTCATTTACTCCTAATTGATCTACTACTATAGTTTTTAATTTTTGAAAAATTTCTTTTTCTGACATAATAATTTCCTCCTTGATTTCTTTATTTTATTTTTTTAACTTCTTGCCAGTCCATCTACAGATAAGACTACCCCTGTAATATAACTTGATAAATTACTTGATAAAAACAAAAACGCATTTGCAATATCCTCTGGTTCTCCAATTCGACCAAATGGTATAGTTTTTATTAATGGTTCTATCATTTCCTTAGGTAACTGTGCTACCATATCTGTATTAATAATTCCTGGTGCTACTGCATTTACTCTAATTCCTTGTGGTGCTAATTCTCGAGCTAAAGATTTAGTTATCCCATTAACTGCAAATTTAGTAGTAGGATACATTACTCCACTTGGTTGTCCATAAATGCTTACCATAGAGCTTGTATTTAAAATCACACCTTTTGTTTCTTTTAAATATGGTATTATTTGCTTTGAACAGTTAAAAACTGATTTTATATTCAAATTAGTAATCTTATCATATTCTTCTTCACTATAATCTTCTATTTTAGTTTTAGAAGAAATACCAGCATTATTAATTAATATATCAATGCGACCATATATTTCTTTTACTTTTTTAAACACTTCATTCATTTCTTCTTTGCTTGATAAATTTGGGTAAAACCCTATCACCTCGTAAGATGAATTTATTTGTTTTAATTCTTTTATCGCTTTTTCTACTGTTTCTTGTTTAGATCCAAGTAAAACTACTTTTGCTTCATGTTCTAGAAATTTTTTTGCAGTTGCAAATCCTATTCCTCTAGTACCTCCTGTTATAACTGCTACTTTTCCTTTTAACATTTATCATCCTCTCCTTACTACAATTTTTTATTAAACTCCCATAATATTATAGCCACTATCAGCATATATAATTTGTCCTGTTATCGCATCTGACATATTGCTTAATAAAAATGTTGCTACATTTCCAACTTGCTCTGTAGTTACATTTCTATGTAAAGGTGCTTTTTCTTCTACAATAGTCAATATCGAATTAAAATCTTTTATGCCTTTTGCTGATAATGTTTTTATTGGACCTGCTGATATTGCATTTACTCTTATTCCGTCTTTTCCTAAATTATCTGCTAAATATCTAACACTTGCTTCAAGTGCAGCTTTTGCTACTCCCATAATATTATAACCTTCTAAAACTTTAGTAGATCCGTGATATGTTAAAGTGACTAAAGTTGCATTTTCATTTAGCATATCTAGTTCTTTAGCCATCCTTGCAACTAATACGAAAGAATAACTACTAACATCAACTGCGTGAGAATATCCTTCTTTACTTGTAAGTATAAAATCATTTCTTAGATCTTCAGTATTCGCATGTGCAATTGCATGTACAATTCCATCTAATTTGCCATTTTCTTTTTTTATTTTTGTAAATACATCTTTAACTAATTCATCTTCTGATGCACCATTTAATACATAAGCTTTACTACCCTTAAATTCACTAATTAGATCTTCTATTTTTCCTTTATTATCTTCTCCCATATAAGTAAAAATTAATTTTGCTCCATTTTCATAAGCTGATTTTGCAATTCCATAAGCAATACTCCACTTGTTTCTAATTCCCATTATTAATATTTTTTTATCTTTTAATAACATTTTATACCTCCTTAAATTCACCCATATTTCTAAATTTCATATATCTATTTTCTACAATTTGATTTCCATTTAGATATTTCGTTTGTTCTATTTCTTTTTGTATCTCTTTTTTTAAACTATTTGCAACTTTTTTAAAATTTTCCTCATTATATTCTTTTGGTTCTTTTATAATTTTATCTATTACTTTAAGTTCAAATAAGTCTTTTGCTGTTAATTTCATTTTTTCTGCAGCTTCTTTAAACCTAGATGCATCTTTCCATAAAATACTACTATAGCCTTCTGGTGAAAGAATTGAATAAATAGCATTTTCTAACATAAATACCTTATTTGCAACTCCAATTGCTAAAGCTCCTCCACTTGAACCTTCTCCAACTACAATTGATATAATTGGTACTTTGAGCTTTGCCATTTCAAACATAGATTTAGCAATAGCTTCTCCCTGTCCTTTTTCTTCTGCTTCTATTCCTGGATATGCTCCTTTGGTATCAATAAAAGTAATTACTGGTCTTTTAAATTTTTCAGCCTGTTTCATAAATCTTATCGCTTTTCTATAACTTTCAGGATTTGGCATTCCAAAATTTCTTTCTATATTTTCTTTTGTTGTCCTTCCTTTTTGTTCTGCTATAATTGTAAAATTTTGTTTCCCTATTTTGGCTAATCCGCATACTATAGCTTTATCATCTTTAGAGTTTCTATCTCCATGTAATTCTATGAAATCATCAAATATCTCCTCTATATAGTCAAGTGAAGTCTTCCTTTTGGAATCTCTTGCTATTTCTACTTTTTCCCAAGCTGATAATTTCGTATTTGCCATTAAATTTCGCCTCCTTTATGAAACATAATTAATTTATAAATAGTATCTTTTAAATTTTTTCTTTCAACTATCTTATCTATAAAACCATGTTCTAGTAAAAATTCAGCTGTTTGAAAACCATCTGGTAATTCCTCACCTATTGTTTGCTTTATTACTCTTTGTCCTGCAAATCCTATCATTGCATGTGGCTCTGCTAAAACAATGTCTCCCAAACTTGCAAATGAAGCTGTAACTCCTCCATATGTTGGATCTGTTAAAACAGATATATATAATAATCCTGCTTCATCTAATTTGGTAAGTGCAGCTGTAGTTTTTGCCATTTGCATTAAAGATATAATTCCTTCTTGCATTCTAGCTCCACCTGAAACAGAAAATATAATAAGTGGTAATCTTTTTTTTATTGCTTGCTCAATAGCATATGTTATTTTTTCGCCTACAACAATTCCCATACTTCCCATCAAGAAACCACTATCCATAACACATATAACAACATCTTCTCCTTTAATTTTACCAGTTCCGACATGCTACTGCTTCAGCTAGTCCTGTTTTTTCTCTTAAAGTCTTAAGTTTTTTAGGGTAATCTTCTAATTCTAGTGGATTCGTTGTTTCTATATTTAAATCAAACTTTTTATATGTATTTTTATCTATTATTAATTCTAACCTTCTATCTATATGCATTCTAAAGTAATATCCGCAATTAGGACAAATATTTAGATTATTTCTAATTGTTTCTTTATATAGTATTTCTTTACATTTTTCACATTTTACCCATTTTCCTACTGGTATATCTATATTAGAATTTTTGTGATTTGTTGGTACTTGCCTTTTCTTTATTTTATCTACAATCATTTATCAGTCTCCTTTTTTAATATTTCTTCTTCTATAAATGAAGTATCAAAATTTCCTCTAATAAAATTAGGATTTTTAATTATTTCAAATAAAAAATCTTGATTTGTTTGTATTCCTTCTACAACTAGTTCTTCTAGGACTCTCTTCATTTTACTAATTGCTTCATTTCTATTTACTCCAAAAGTAATAAGCTTTGCAATCATGGAATCATAATTTGATGGAATTGTATATCCTTCATAAATTGCACTATCTATTCGTACTCCATTTCCTCCTGGAAAATGCAAACCTTTTATTAGTCCTGGACATGGCATAAATTTTTTACTTGGATTTTCAGCATTCAATCTACATTCTATAGAATGTCCTTTGAATTCTACATCTTTTTGTTTTATTTTTAATTCCTCTCCTGTCGCAATTTTTATTTGTGTTTTTACTAAATCTATTCCTGTTCTCATTTCAGTAATTGGATGTTCTACCTGAATTCTTGTATTCATTTCCATAAAATAAAAATTGTTGTCTTTATCTACTAAAAATTCTATTGTTCCAAGACTTGTATATCCAGCTGTTTTAGCTGCTTTTATAGCTGCATTTCCCATTTTATTTCTTGTTTTTTCATCAATAGCAGTAGATGGTGTTTCTTCTATTACTTTTTGATGATTTCTTTGAATGGTACAATCTCTTTCTCCTAAATGAATTACATTTCCATGTTCATCTGCTACTATTTGAATTTCGACATGTCTTGGATTTTCAATAAATTTTTCTATATATATTTCATCATCATTAAATGAATTTTTTGCCTCTTGTTTTACTATTTCATATTCTTTTTTTAATTCTTCTGCAGTATTTGCAACTCTGATACCTTTGCCACCGCCTCCTGCTGCAGCCTTTAACATAACAGGATAGCCTATTTTTTCTGCTATTTCTAATGCGTCTTTTAATCCTTTTACACTTCCATCTGAACCAGGTATAACAGGTACTCCTGCTTTTTTCATCATCTCTTTTGCATTTGATTTATTTCCTAATAAATCAATAACTTCTGACTTTGGTCCAATAAATTTTATATTTGATTCTTCGCATATTTGAGCAAATTTTGAATTTTCAGATAAAAAACCAAAACCTGGATGAATGCTATCAGCTTTTGTTATATATGCTGCTTGTATAATATTTTTTATATTTAAGTAGCTTTTATTAGCTTGAGCTGGTCCAATACAAATAGCCTCATCCGCCAAGCGAGTATGTAAAGCATTTTTGTCTATTTCTGAATAAACTGCAACTGTTTTTATATTCATTTCTTTACATGCTCTTATAATACGAACTGCAATTTCACCACGATTTGCAATTAATATTTTATTCATTTATTTTCACCTCTTTCAACTTTTAATTTTAGGTAGAATTTAAACTAAAGCAAATGTCAATTCACCTTTAGCTACGATCTTTTCATCAACTGTTGCTATTGCTTCTCCTACTCCAATTGGTCCTTTTCTTTTTATAATTTTCACTTCTAATTTTAATCTATCTCCTGGTACAACTTTTCTTTTAAATTTCATTTTATCAATTCCTCCGAATAAAGCATTTTTTCCTTTATTCTCATCCATTGAAAGAATTGCAACTGCTCCTGTTTGTGCTAAGCTTTCTGCAATTAACACTCCTGGCATAATTGGATTACCTGGAAAATGACCTTTAAAATACCATTCTTGCTCATTTACATTTTTATATGCTATTGCTGATTCTCCTGGTACATATTCTTCTACTTCATCAATCATTAAAAATGGATCTCTTTGTGGAATAATATTTTTGATTTCTTCTTTATTTAGCATAAATTTTCACCTTCTATTCTAAATAATGGTGTTCCATATTCTACTGTTTCACCGTCTTTTACTAAAATTTCTGTAACCTTGCCTGTGTATTCTGACTCAATCTCATTCATTAATTTCATAGCTTCAATAATGCAAAGTACATCACCTTTTTTTACTTCTTTTCCAATTTCAATATAAGGTTCTGCTGTAGGAGAAGGTTTTAAATAGAAAGTTCCAACCATTGGTGATTTTATTATATTTCCTTTTTTCTCATTTTTATCTTCTTTTATTTGATTTTCAATAGTATCATTTTCTACTATTGAAGTACTTTGAATTATTTTTTCTTGCATTTTATCTTTTTTCATACTAATTTTAGTACCATCTGGAAATTCAATATCAACTGCTGTTAATTTAGAATTTCCCATCTCTTCTATTAATTGTTTTATTTTTTCATATTCCATCTATTTTTCCTCCCATTTTTTTAGGATAATACTAGAATTGTGTCCTCCAAATCCAAGTGAATTTGACATAACAATATTTAATTTAGTTTTTCTTGGTTCATTTGGAACAATGTTTAAATCACATTCTTCATCTTTTTCTTTATAATTTATTGTTGGTGGTACTAGCCCATTTTCCATTGCTTTCACGCAAAAAATTGCTTCTACTGCTCCTGCAGCTCCTAAAAGGTGCCCTATATTTCCTTTTGTAGAACTTATCATTACTTTTTTACTTGCCTCACCTAATGCTGTTTTTATAGCCATTGTTTCTGTTAAATCATTTAAATGTGTTGATGTTCCATGTGCATTTATATAATCTATATCTTCTGGTTTTATCTTTGCATCTTTTATCGCTCTTACCATTGCATTTGCTCCACCTTCTCCATCAGGACATGGAGATGTTATATGATAAGCATCTGAAGTTGAGCCAAATCCAATAACTTCCGCATATATTTTAGCGTTTCTTTTTTTTGCATGCTCTAATTCTTCTAATACTAGTATTCCACTTCCTTCTCCCATAACAAATCCACTTCTCTCTTTGTCAAATGGAATACTTGCTCTATTTTTATCTGTAGATGTACATAGTGCCTTCATATTTTCAAAACCTGCTATTCCAACAGGACATATAGAAGCCTCCGTGCCTCCTGCAACAACAACATCTTCATATCCATGTTTTATTGTTTTATACCCTTCTCCTATTGCATGTGTTGAAGAACTACAAGCTGTAACAATTGCCATGGATTCACCTTTAAATCCAAACTCTATTGAAATATTTCCTGCTGGCATATTAGCTATTGCCATTGGTATAAACATAGGCGATACCCTATTATTTCCTTTTTCGTAATTAACTTCACATTGATTTTGAATTGTTATCAATCCACCAATTCCTGTACTTACAAAAATGCCTACCTTTTTAAAATCTGTATTTTCTAAAGTTATTCCACTATTTTTTACTGCTTCTTTTGCTGCTATTAGTGCAAACTGTGAAGATCTATCTAATCTTTTGGCTTGTTTTGGTTCGAAGTAATCTAAAGGATTATAATCTTTTACTTCTGCACATAAACTTGTTTTAAAGTTACTACTATCAAATAATGAAATATTATCGATTCCACATTCTTTATTTTCTATTCCTTTCCATGTTTCATTTACATTATTTCCTATTGGAGTAATTGCTCCTAGTCCTGTTATAACTACTCTTCTTTCCATTTTTCATCTCTCCTTACATTAACATTCCACCATCAATATGAATTACTTGACCTGTAATATATGAGCTATCACTAGATGCTAAAAATTTAACAACATTTGCAACATCTTGTGGAGTCCCCATCCTTTTTAGAGGAATTTTTTTTGCAATTTCTTCTTTAATATCTTCTTTTAATACAGCTGTCATTTGTGTCTCAATAAATCCTGGTGCTACTGCATTAACAGTAATATTTCTTGAAGCTACTTCTTTTGCTAAACTTTTTGTAAATCCTATAATTCCCGCTTTTGATGCTGCATAATTTGTTTGACCTGCGTTTCCTGATATTCCTACAACTGATGATATATTTATTATTCTTCCATTTCTTGCTTTCATCATATAACTAATTACATTTTTAGTCACATTAAATGTGCCTACTAAATTTGTATCTATAACCTGTTTAAAATCTTCTTCTTTCATTCTCATTAACAATGTGTCTCTTGTAATTCCTGCATTATTTACTAATACATCTATGTTTCCAAATTCTTCTACAATTTGTTTTACAAATTTTTCGCAATCCTCAAATTTAGTTACATCCCCTTGAACCGCAAAACACTTTACATTATTTGCTTCTATTTCTCTTTTAGTATTTTTTAAGTCATCATTTTCTGTTCTATAATTGATTGCAATATCATATCCCTCTTTTGCAAATGTTAAGGCTATTTGCTTTCCAATTCCTCTTGTTCCACCTGTAATTAATGCTAGTTTATTCATTTTTTTATCCTCCATATTCCTTTAATACTGTTTGCAAACTACAAACATTATTAATATTTAATATTTTTATCTCTTTATTTGTCGGTACTCTTTTTACAAATCCTGACAATGTTTTTCCGAGGTCCTATTTCTATAAATGTATCTATTCCATTATTTAGCATATTTTGAATTGCTTTTGTAAATTTAACTGGATTTATAATGTGGCAAGCCAAAATATCTTTTACATCATCTGTGTCTTTGTACATTTCACCATCTATATTTTTAATTACTTTCGTTTCAAACTTATGAATAGTAACATTCTTAAGTTCTTTTCTTAAAGCTTTTGAACTTTCTATCAGTTTTTCGGTATGAAATGGCCCTGCTGTTTTTAAGATTCTTACCTTTTTTGCACCCATTTCTTTTGCAATTTTTTCTGCTTCGCTAATTGCTTCTTTTTCTCCAGAAATTACAACTTGACCTACTGAATTATAATTTGCAGGAACTACAAACCCAGATTTTACTTTTTTGCAAACATCTTCTACTTCATTATCATTTAAGCCCATAATTGCCGCCATTTGCCATTCTCCACTAGGAAGCAAATTTTGCATATATTCTCCTCGCTTTTGGACAATTCTTATTCCTTCTTTAAACATAAGTACTTTACTATTGATTAGTGCTGTATATTCACCTAAACTCAATCCCGCTGACATATTAGCTGTTATATTATTATTTTTTAAAATTTCTAATATTGCTAAACTCTCTGTAAGTATCGCAAGTTGTGTATATTTTGTTTCATTTAATATATCTTCTGGTCCTTCAAATGATATTTTTGCAATGTCTATTCCTGTTATATTTTTAACTTGATTATATATTTTTCTTGCTTCTTCATATTCTTCATATATGTCTTTTCCCATTCCAATACTTTGAGATCCTTGACCAGGAAATAAAAATCCAATATTCATTTTTTTATAACTCCTCTCATTTCTATTTCTTTTTCAAACTGATTACAAAACTCTATTATAAACTTTTTTGTATCTACATCTATTCCAAATTCTTTTTTTATGGATGTTGCTATATTTTTTATATCGTCCGTAAATTTTTCCTTTTTAGTATTAATTCCAATTCCAACTACTAAGTATTTAACTTTTTCATTAACAAGCTTAGTTTGAGTTAAAATTCCACCTATTTTTTTATTATTAAATGTAATATCATTTGGCTCTTTAATATTTAAATTAATTCCATATTTATTCTTAAAAATATCAACAATTATATTTGCGATTATTATTGTAAGTCCATCTAATCTTTGAATATTACAATTTGTTTTTATAAAAAATGAAAATGCTATATTATTTGCTTCATCTGTATGCCAGACTCTTCCATGTGTTCCTATTCCTTTATCCTGAATATCTGCAAATACTAAAGTACCATCTGGAGTATTTTTGTTTTCTATTAATCTCCAAATTTCATTTTGTGTTGAATCTATTTTATTATAAAAAATACTATTTCTTCCTAAAAATTTAGTCCTTAAGTTTTCTAATTGCATCTAAATTTTCCTGCCTTTTTATTTTATTTGTTGTTGTTCTAATTAACGGTTCTTCTGTTAGTATCATTCCTCTTATTGCTTTATATGATGGCATAGTTTGGTTGACTTCTTTAATTTTCTTTGACAAGACTTTATATATTTCTTCATCTTTTTCAACTTTATAAACATCTTTTATAACATCTCTATCAAATACTATCTTTACATTTATTTTTATATTGTTTTCATCATTTGATTGTATTTTTCCAAAGATAAACGACTCTTTTATTCCTTCTATTTTATTAACTAAATTTTCCATTTCTTCTGGGAATATGTTTTTGCCATTTTTTAATACTATTACACTTTTCTTTCTACCACATATAAATATATATCCTTCTTCATCTATTTTAGCTAAATCTCCTGTATAGAACCATCCATCTTGTAATGATTTTTTATTTACTTTTTCATTTTCATAATATCCTAGCATTACACTTGAACCTCTAACTACTAATTCTCCAATTCCATCATCATTTACATCTACAAGTTTTGCTTCTACACTTGGAACTGTTTTTCCAATTGATCCTAACTTATAATTTTTATTTGTCCCAACTGCCACAACAGGCGAAGTTTCAGTCAATCCATATCCTTGTACTAAGTTTAGTCCTAATAATCTATATTTTTCTTCTATTGTCTTATCTAAAGCTGCAGCTCCACTTATCAATAGTTTTATTTTTCCACCTAGCATATCATGTATTTCTTTAAATACTTCTTTCTTTTTTTGCATAGAGAAATTTTTATATTTTTCTTCATTTTCTAATATTTCCTCAAGTTTTCCTTGTTTTTCTAATTTTTTTCTAATCATCATAAATATTCTTTCATATATACCTGGTACACATGCCATGACTGTTACATGATATTCATTTAGGTTTTCTACTATATGTCTTAAACCATCACAAAATACAGTTTCTGCTCCTTTATATAGTGAAAATAAAAATCCTACTGTACATTCAAACACATGGTGTATTGGTAAAATAGAAAGAAAGACATCATCTTGCGTTACATCTAACACACTTCCAATATCCATTAAATTTGTGCAAATATTTTCGTGTGAAAGCGCTACTACTTTAGACTTAGATGTAGTTCCTGATGTAAATAGCATAATTTTCATTTCTTTTGGATTGATTTTTGCATTTAAAAACTCATTATTTCCTTCTTCTATTAGTTTTTTACCTTCTCGTATTAATTCTTTTTGTGAGTATATACCTTCACAATTCTCATCATTATCCATAGAAATTAAATGTTTTAATTTGTTTTTCTCACTAAACTTAATATTTTGAATTATATCTGAATATTTTTTTGTATAAAATATCGCTTCTACATCAGATCTTTCTATCAATAGTTCTAGCTCATTTGCTGGTAGTGATTTATCTAACGGAACAACAATTCCTGTTCCACATACAATTGATAAATATGCTATTTCCCATTCATATCTATTTTCTCCAATAACTGCAATTCTTTTTCCCTTTAGTCCTAAATTTATTAATGCTGTTCCTAAATTATTTATCATGTCTCGTACTTTTTTATGGGTATAAATTTGATATTTTCCTTCTTCTACTTTAATTCTGTATGCTGGTTTATCTGCATATAATCTTCCTGTTTTATTTAACATATCTTTTAAATCATTAATTTTTAAATAATCATATATTCTCTTACTCATATTTTCTCCTATTACTTTTAATTTTGTATCATATTTATATCACAATAATAAATTAATGTCTTTAGACTGGTAAGTCAGTACAATCTGTTTTCAGTGCTTTGAGAAATATATATTTTTTTAAATCACTTATTAACTGAACACTTAGTCTAAATACAAAAAAATAGCTAACTACTTATTTGTAATTAACTATTGCACTTTTTACATCACTAAAATAATATTTTTCATTTTTTACTTAATGTTCTTGTAACACTATCAATAAAGCCATTATATACCTGTATTACATCTACTTTTCTATTCTTTTTTATTCTATAAATAAGACTTGAACATGTAACTCCAAAAATCCCGGATGCTATTGCTTCTACATCACCATCATAAAATTCCCCATTTGCAATTCCTTCATTTACTATTTTTTCAATGATTTTGATATATTGAAAAACTGCCTTTTTACACTTTTTATTTTTTTCTTCTTCACCCCATAATTGTGAAAAAACAACATTAAGGAAATATTCGTATTTTACAATTACTTTTATTTGTATTAGTATGACTGCTTTTATTTTTTCTAACGCAGTAGTACAGTTTTTGGTTTTTATTTCTATATTGTTTTTTAATAATTCAAATCCTTCTTTTAATAACATATCAAATATATCTTCTTTTTTAGAAAAATGATAGTATAGTGAGCCTTTTGCCACTCCTGCTATTGCTGTTATCTCTTCAACACTTGTATTATCATATCCCTTTTCTGAAAACATTTTGATTGCTGTATTAAAAATTCTTCTTTTTGTTTTATTCATTATAATTACACCTCTTTCATAACAATTTTTATAAAATCAAATATCTTATTATAATATATATCTGGTTCCTTATACCTTGATTCAGTATGTCCTGCACCATGTATTATAAGTTTATCTTTTTTGCAATTAGCTGATTCATATAATTGTTCATCACCTATTTTTATTTTTTCGTCGTGTTCTTCTGACATAGGAGCCCCATCCACTAAATCTCCTATACATATTATTTTATCTATATTTTTCTTTTCTAATTGTTCCAAAACTGCATCTAATGCTTTTTTATTTCCATGTATATCTGAAATTAATCCAATCTTCATAAAACTCATTCCTCATTATATTTTGTATAAATTATATATTAAAATTATTTTTTTGTAAATATAAAGAAGACCACTTCAGCAAGTAATACAAGAGATATTATAAGTACCATTCCAAAATGTATAAATTACTATATATATTAGGTTCAAAAAATGTCCATTATCCAAGTTTGTCTCCGCCATTTACATCAAATTTTACAGTATACTGATTTGGCTTGTACAACTGTGTCTGATGTAATTCCATAAACTTCAACATCCTCTCCTTTTTCAAACATACTAGTGCCTTCGTTTGTATAAAATTTTTGGTTTACTTTATCATACATACCTATTGTGTGATTTTTAGTATTATAGCAAGGTATATATAATCTCTAATTAATGTATCATCTTCCCATATTCTCATATAATATATTGATAAAGGAGTTGATGACCATTGTAAGTATTCATTTGATTGATTTATTCCAAATAAATATATTGGATAATTTGTTGAGGAATATTGCTTATCTATAACAGATACTAATTTGCCATTAATATAATTTTTACCCTTATCACATACCAGCGTATATTCTTTTATATCCGATGATATCCCCGTTTTTAAACTTTGGTCAGTATCCAACCCTTTTCCCCTATCAAATCTTATTCCATGTTGAAATCCTAAAATTCCAAAATTGTCTGCATTATCATATTCAGTTCTTGCTCCAAGTATTGCTAAAGATATATTATCATTTTTTCCTATATCATCTAATGAAACTTTGAGCTCAACTTTTGTATTTGCCTTTGGATAATATCCTGTATTTATATACTGTTTTCCATTTCCTTGTATATATTGAACTTCCTGATAGTCTATAGGTATATTGTCGGATTTTTTTAAATCTGCTACCCAACTATTAAAAATATAACCATAATGTTCCGGAATTGGCAAATTGCCATATTGATAGTCAAGTTGTGCAGCTTTTGATGCTGTATTTCCACTACCAGTCCATTCTGAATCAGAAGAAGCAGCAGGTATAGTTCCACCATTTGCATCTCCTTTTGTTAAAACATTTTCGCCATTTTTTTATGACTATATATTATTTTTTTATATCATTTCTGTTACAAAAATATTACATACTACAGAATCTAATGTTGTTTTATCTTGAGTGATTATTGACATTCCTCTATTTAATGATAAAATAAATAAAAACCATAATAAAAAGGACTGATAAAAAATGATTAATATTGAAAATAACCCTGTTTTTCTAAATTCCTTTTTAGATTACACAGCTACTATATTAAATAAATCTCCTAATACGGTAAAAGAATATAATTATGATTTAAATACATTTTTAAAATTTATTATGTATCATTTTAGAATGACAGATGAAAAAGAAATTAAAAATATTAATATTCATGATATGAGTATTGAAACATTAAAAAAAGTTACGCTAGATGATATCCATGCTTTTCTTTTTTATTTAAGTAATAATTATCAAAGTAAGGCTGCAACTCGTGCAAGAAAGGTCTCTAGTATTAGAGTTTTTTTTAATTACTTATCTAATAAGACTAATTTATTAGATAAAAATCCTGCTCAAAACTTAGAAACCCCAAAACTTGAAAAGCGTATGCCTAAATACTTAACACTAGATGATAGCAAAAAATTATTGGAAACAGCTATGAGTGAATCTGATAGAAATAAAGAACGTGATTTTGCAATTATTACATTGTTTTTAAATTGTGGTATGCGTTTGTCTGAATTAGTAGGAATTAATATTAAAGATATTAATTTTAAAGATGAAAAGATGAATGTTATTGGTAAAGGTAATAAAGAACGTACTATTTACTTGAATAAAGCGTGTTTAAATGCAGTGGAAGGTTATATTAAAGTTAGACCCAAAGATGGCGTAAAATTTGATTCTCGCGATGCTCTTTTTTTAAGTGAACGTAAAGAACGTATTAGTAACAGAACAGTTCAATATATTGTAAAACAAGAGCTAAGAAAGTCTGGCCTAGATATTAACAAATATTCTGTTCATAAACTTCGCCATACTGCTGCAACTTTAATGTACAAATATGGAAATGTAGATATAAGAGCACTTCAGGAATTATTAGGACATGAAAGTATTTCAACAACTGAAATATATACACATGTTGATAATTCACAAATTAGAAAAGCAGTTGAAAGCAACCCTCTTGCAAATATGTAACTCAATAATACTTAAGAATAAAGCATTGATATGTGAAATTATTCTTAAGTATTTTATTGTTTATATTGTTGGAATACTAATTTTTTGTCCAACATTAAGGCTACTATTTTTTAAGTGGTTAACCTCTTTTAAATTATCTATTATTTCTCGTATCTCTTTATCTTTATAATAGTCGTTGTTTTTTTGTTGAAGTTTAGCAATTTGCCATAAAGTATCTCCTTCTTCAATATATATATCAGTATACTGAACTATTGTTTTTGAAAGTGAGATTTTTGATACACTAAATAACAGTAACAATATGCTAAATAATATTAAATTCGATAGTATAAATTTCTTCTTATTTTTTATTTTCATAAGCCCTCCTTATGCGAACATATATTCTGTAAGATAGATTATATACGAACATAGGTTCTTTGTCAACACCTTTTCAAAAATTTTTTTCAACTTTGTATTTTCACCTTATTAACATAATAACATATTATATATTAATATATTAAGTTATGGAGGTGGTTTATATTTGAAATTAAAAGGTAAAAAAATAGGATTTATTTTAACAGGTTCTTTTTGTACATTTCAAAAAACAATAGAACAAATGGAAAAAATAATAAAAGAAGAAGCTAAAGTAATTCCTATTATGTCATATAATAGTTATAAATTAGATACAAAATTTGGAAAAGCTCGGAGAATTTATTGAGAAAATAGAGAATATGACTGAGCAAAAAATTATTCATACAATTCAAGATGCAGAGCCAATAGGTCCCAAGCACTTAACCGATATAATGATAATTGCTCCATGTAGTGGTAATACAATTGCAAAACTTGCAAACGGAATTACAGATACACCAGCTCTTATGGCAGCTAAATCTCATTTAAGAAATAATAATCCTATTGTAATTGCCATTTCAACTAATGATGGATTAAGTGGAAGTGCAGAAAATATTGGAAAATTACTTAATAGAAATAATTATTTTTTTGTCCCATTTAGGCAAGATAATCCAATTACAAAGCCTCGTTCATTAGTTTTTGATCCAAACTATATTGTAAAAACACTCGAACAGGCATTAGATAAAGAGCAAATTCAACCAATTTTATTATGAAAATAAAGATTACTCCATAATATAAAATTCCTTATGGAGTAATCTTTTGTTTTATAATAAATATTTTTAATATCCAAATATTTTTTTAACTTTAGGCACTACATAATGGCTTCCACCACGGTTTTTAACATCTTCTACCATGCTTACAACAAGCATTTGTTTTTCACTATCATCATCTGCTATAAAAGCATTAAACCAGCCTAACTCTGTACCAGTTTTATCTGTTGTTGTTTTCTTTATTTCTGCTGTTCCTGTCTTACCAGCTAATCTAAGTCCTGGTGTTTTTGCACTATGTCCGGTTCCTGCTGGGCTTTCTACAACTTGAACTAAATCTTCTTTTACAGTATTTGCCGCTTCTTTTGAAAAAGCATTCTCTATCCAATATTCCGGATTTTTTGTATTTTCTTTATATTCTAAATATGGTTTAATCATATTTCCATCATTTACAAAACCAGAATATATTGAAGCCATATGAATAGGATTTACTAAAACTTCTCCTTGACCATATCCAGTATTTGCAAGTTGTGCTTCTGATGTAATTCCAGCTGAATTTGCATATTGAGAAGCAGTCATTGCTAAATTACATGGTACTACTGAATTAAATCCAATTTTAGTAAGTTCATTTGTTAATGTCTGAGTTCCAATTTTTAATGCTGCTTTAGCAAAATATATGTTATCTGAGTAAACTAATGCATTCTTTAAATTAGCTGGTCCTCCATATGTTGCAAGTGTTGTTACTCTAAAATTACCCCAACTAGAATCCTTTCTCCAACTTGTTCCGCTTTTTCCAAAATTATCATCTGCAGTAAATTTATTGTTTGTAAGACCAATTGCTGCAACAACTGGCTTAAATGATGAACCTGGCGCCCAGGTAGCTTGAAATCTACTATATAATGGCTTATTTTCATCATTTGATAAGGCATTCCATTTTTCATTAGATATGCCATTAATAAAATCATTTGAGTCATAAGAAGGAGTACTAACTAATGCTAAAATTTCTCCTGTCTTTGGATTTATAACTACTGTTGCACTTTTATCTCCACTATATTCTTCAAAAATTTTTGTTTGTAAATTAGAATCTATTGTAAGTTTAATATCTTCCCCATCTTTTTTCTCTCTTTTTACAATAGTATGTTTTTTTGCTTCACTAGAATCTGCAATATAAATTTCGTATCCATCTATTCCCCTTAGCCTATCTTCGTAAACTTTTTCAAGTCCAGTTTTTCCAATTACACTACTTGAAGTATATCCTTTATCTATATTTTTCTTTAATTCATCTCCACTAATGCTTTGAACATATCCAACTAAATGAGATATCGTATCTCCTAATGGATATTCTCTTTGTGCTGTATCTTCAATCTTTATTCCATTAATTTTTAAAAGAGAATTTATTAAATCTGTTTGATTTTTTGAAACAGTCTTTATTGGTACGAAAGTATCTTTCTTTACATATGAAGCATTAATCTTAGAATTTATACTTTCTGTGGATACATCTAATAATTCTGATATTTTCTTTATATCTTCCTCTTTATTTTCGCTCATTTTGCCAGGAACTATTCCAACAGAAGATGCTGTACCTCTTTTAACTAAATAAACACCATTTCTGTCAATTATTTGTCCTCTTAATGATTTTATTCTAGATACTCTTATTTTATCTGTATTTTCTAAATCAGGATGTATTAATTTTGATGACCAATCTAAATAATATTTTTTATCTTCTGCTTTTATAAAATTTGCTGTATTAGAAAAACTAATTTTGCCTGCAACTGTACTCATTGTTGTTTGATATTTTATTTGTGTTTTTTTACCAGAAATTTTGTTTACTTGTATAATTGATACTTCCATGTTTGTTGCTTCAATACCTTCATAAATATTTTTATTTCTAGCAATAAAGTCCGCTTCATTTATTGAAGATTTACTTTTCTCGGTTAAATATTCATACATTTTTTTATAATCTTTATTCTTTAAATCATCATAATAACTTATAAATAGTTCTTTTGGATTATTTTTATCCTCATTAATTGATTTGTAATAAAAAAATCCGCCAACTCCAACTGCAACTACTGCTACTATACTAGCAATTATTAAAACTACTCTTTTCACCTTTCATCCTCCTAATATTTTAACAAATATTTAATCAATTAATGACACTAATAAAATTATTGAAATTACAATGACATTCACTAGTATAAGAAAGAGAATTAATCCTACTAACGGTATTTTTATTCTTCTTGGTTCTGTTTCGAGCTTAGATGTTTCCTCTTTAGCTTTTTCCATTTCTTTTTTTTCTGAATCAGTAGATTCTTGCAGATTATTTTCATTATCTAATTCTTCTTTCAACTTCTTTTTGTCTGCTTTAGAAGTTGTTTTTTTATCTTTTGATACTTCCCCTTCCATGGTTTCCTCCTTATGCATTATTAATTATTCATTATTCATTTCAAACTATTAATTATTTACTAATTAGTTCTTTTGTATCTCTTGCAATAACCAGCTCTTCGTTTGTAGGAATAACATATACTTTTATTAACGAATCATCACAAGAAATTTCTTTTTCTTCTCCTCTTACTTCATTTCTACTTTCATCTAATTTTACACCTAAAAATTCAAGTTTTTTACATATTTCGCGTCTTCTATTTGTTTGATTTTCACCAACACCTGCTGTAAATGCTATAACATCTACACCTCCCATAGAAACTGCATACTTTGCTATATATTGTGCAATATTTAAATCATATGCTTTTAAAGCAAGTTCCGCTCTTTTATTTCCTTCAGAAGCGGCTTTTTCTATATCCCTTATATCAGGTGTTAATCCAGATATACCTAAAACTCCAGATTCTTTATTTAATATTTTATCCATTTCATCAGAAGATAAATTTTCTTTTTTCATTAAATATGTAACAATGGATGGATCTAAATCTCCGCTTCTTGCACACATCATGATACCTCCAAGAGGAGTAAGTCCCATACTAGTATCTACTGACATTCCATTTTGTACAGCACATAAACTTGCACCTTGTCCTATATGACATACAATAATTTTTAAATCTTTAATATCTTTATTCATAACCTCAGCCACTCTTTTTGAAACATATGAATGACTTGTTCCATGAAAACCATATTTACGAATTTTATATGCATCATAATAATGATATGGTATAGGATATAAATATCTTTCTTCTGGTATTGTCTGATGAAATGCTGTATCAAATACAGTAACCATCTTTTTATCTGGCATTAATCTTTGACAAGCTTTAATTCCCATTAAAGCACCTGGATTGTGTACTGGAGCTAGATCTGAACATTCTTCTATACCTTTTATTACTTCATCTGTAACTAAAACAGATTTCTTAAACTTTTCTCCACCATGAACTATTCTATGTCCAATTCCATCTATTTCATCTAAACTCTTTATTACTCCATAATCTTTATGTAATAATTGTTCCATTACAAGCTTAATTGCTTCATCATGTGTTGGAACTGGATTTTCTATGACATACTTTTCACCATTAACTTTATGTGTTAAAAATGAATTATTCTGCCCAATTCTTTCATAATTTCCTTTTGCCATAACAGACTCATCATCCATGTTCATTAATTGATATTTTAATGATGAACTTCCACAATTTAAAACTAAAATTTTCATATTTTTGATCAATCCCTTCGAAATTTATTTATTTAAAAATTCTGATGTAAACCTTGCTATTAATAATTCTTCATTAGTAGGCACTACATATACATCTATTTTAGAATCCTGTTTTGATATTTTTACTTCTTCATTTCTAATTTTATTCTTTTCTAAATCTAATTCAACACCTAGAAATCTTAAGTAATTACATATTTGCTCTCTTGATTTTGGACCTTTTTCACCAACCCCTGCTGTAAATGTTATTACATCAATTCCACCCATTGAAACAGCATATTTCGCTATACATTGTGCAACTAAATATGCAAAACTTTCTAAAGCTAGAATTGCTTTATGATTTCCTTCATCCGCTTCTGCTTCGATATCTCTAAAATCTACTGAAACTTCAGATATTCCATATACACCAGATTTCTTATTTAGTATTTCATCCATTTCGTCTGCCGAGTGGTTTCTCAATTTAGCAATATAAGTTACAACAGATGGATCTATATCTCCGCTTCTTGTTCCCATTGGAATTCCGGCCGAGAGGTGTAAATCCCATACTAGTATCTATTGACTTTCCATTTTTTATAGCACATACACTTGCCCCTTGCCCTAAATGACAATTTACTATTTTTAAATCTTCAATTGGTTTTCCCATAATCTCTGCTACTCTATTTGCAACATATTCATGAGAAATTCCATGAAATCCGTATTTACGTATTTTATATTTTTCATAATATTTATATGGAATTGGATAAATATAACTTTCTTCTGGTATTGTTTGATGAAATGACGTATCAAATACTGCCACATTAAGTTTATCTGGCATCACCTTTTTGCAAGCTTCAATTCCTGCAATTGCTGCAGGATTATGTAATGGCGCAAGTTCTGTACATTCTTTAATTCCATCTAATACTTCTTTTGTAATTACCACTGGCCTTGTAAACTTTTCACCACCATGAACAACTCTATGGCCGATTGCATCTATCTCATCTACAGATTTAATAACACCATATTTTGCATTTATCAATCTATTTAGAACAAAAGTAATTGCTTTTTCATGGTTTGTAGCAGGCTTTTCAAAGTTATGCTTTTCTCCATTTACTTTGTGAGTTAAAAACGAATTATACTGGCCAATTCTCTCATAATTTCCTTTTGCTAAAACCGTTTGCATTTCCATATCAATTAATTGATATTTTAAAGATGAACTACCACTATTTAAAACCAAAATTTTCATATTTTTAGCTCCTTTATAAATTTATATTTCTTGTGCTTGAACTGCAGTGATTGCAATAACACCTGCTATATCTTGACTTGAACATCCGTCTTGATAGATCATTTACAGGTTTTGCAATTCCCTGGCATAAAGGACCATAGGCTTCTGCTTTTGCCAATCTTTGAACTAATTTATATCCAATATTTCCTGCATCTAAATCTGGGAATATTAACGTATTTGCCATACCTTTAAGTGGACTACTAGGCGCTTTTCTGCTAGCTATTTCTGGAACTATAGCAGCATCTAATTGTAATTCACCATCACAAATTAAATCTGGCTTTTTCTCTTTTAATATTTTAGTCGCTTCTACCACTTTTTCTGTTAATGGTGAATGTGCACTTCCATAACTTGAATATGATAGCATCGCTACTTTAGGTTCTTTACCAACTAGTTGTTTAAAACTTCTACTTGATGAAATTGCAATTTCAGATAGACTATCGCTATCTGGGTATTCATTTAATCCACAATCTGAAAATACAAATGTTCCATTTTCTCCAAATTCACAATTTGGAACAACCATTAAAAAGAATGCTGATACAAGTTTTGTTTCAGGCGCTGTTTTCAAAATCTGAAGTGCTGGTTTTAATGTATCTTTCGTTGAATGAACTGCTCCTGAAACTAGACCATCTGCATCGCCTTCTTTTACCATCATCATTCCAAAATATGTTTCTTCTTTAATAAATTCTCTTGCTTTTTCTATAGTCATTCCTTTATTTTTTCTAAGTTCATAAAATGCTTTTACATATTTTTCATATTTTTCGCATTTCATTGGGTTTATAATCTTTGATTTTGATATATCAAACTTATGTTCTTTTGCTATTTGTAAGATTTCACTTTCATCCCCGATTAAAATAATATTTGCATAGTCTTCTTTTAATGCAATGGAAGCTGCTTCTATTGTTCTTATATCATTTCCTTCTGGAAGAACAATCGTTTTCTTGCTTTGTTTTGCTCTTTGTTTAATTGTTTCTATAAAAGACATTATTATTACTCCTTTCGTCTTTGTTTAATTTCTTCTATATTATATAAGTAATTTTGAAAAAGCACAAGCTATTTTAATATATTCTTGCTGAAATTGTTACAAAAAGCAATATGATAGTAAGTTTAGCTAATTATATTGATATTTGCATGCCTTTTATATTATAATGAAACACATATAAAAGAAAATTGCAAAATTGTGGAGGATTATAAAATGAATCTAACTTATATTCTACGGAGAATCAGATTTATTCTTTAATGTAAAAGAAGTATTAAAAACAAAATTTGAAATTTCAGATCGTTTACTTCTAAAATTAAAAAGAAATAATAAAATTTTTTTGAATTCTAGTATATGTAGTGTAAGTCAAAATGTTAAGGTGCGGTGATGAAGTTTCTATTTTGATTGACTTTGAAGAGGACAATAGCAACATTGTCTCTACTAAAATGGATTTAAATATAATATATGAAGATGATTCATATATAGTAATTAATAAGCCAAGTAATACTCCTGTTCATCCATCAATGATGCATTACGAAAACAGTTTATCTAATGGATTAAAATATTATTTTGAAAAAATCGGATTAAAAAAGAAAATAAGACCTGTTAATAGATTAGATAAGGATACCTCAGGAATAGTTATTTTCGCTAAAAATGAATATATACAAGAATGTTTAATAAAGCAAATGAAAAAAAAATCTTTTGTAAAAGAGTATATTGCTATTTGTGAAGGAAATTTTGAAAATAGAAGCGGAATTATAAATAAGCCAATTAGTAGAAAAGAAAATAGTATAATTGAAAGGTGTGTAAATGAAAATGGAGATATTGCAGTTACTCATTATGACCTCATTAAGAATAATAATGATTATTCTATTCTTCACTGTACTTTAGAGACCGGAAGAACACATCAAATTCGTGTGCACCTTGCCTATATTGGACATCCAATTATTGGAGATACTTTATATGGAAATAAAAGTGACAAAATAACCAGACAAGCTCTTCACGCTTACAAAGTAAGCTTTAATCATCCTATTACTAAACAGAAAGTAGAATATGTAGCAAAAATTCCTCATGAAATTGAAGCTTTGATGTAAAAAATTGCATCAAAAAAGATAGGCGTTAAACCTATCTTTTTTGATAAATTAAGTAAACCTGTAAGCCGGGTTCTGTCATTTAAAATAGTCATTTATCTACTACATATATTACTATATGTCTCAAGCCACCAAATTAAGAAGATGACGAGCAGTCTTAGCCTTCTTTTCTCGGTGTTGCTCCAGATGGGGTTTACATAGCCTTGCATGTCACCATGCAAGCGGTGAGCTCTTACCTCGCCTTTTCACCCTTACCTAAAATTTCAGGCGGTTATTTTCTGTTGCACTTTCCTTAAGGTTTCCCTCACTGGACGTTATCCAGCATCATTGCTCTATGGAGCCCGGACTTTCCTCGTACGCTGCCTTTCGACCTTGCTATACGCGACTATTCAATTTACTCCTATTTGATATTTTAAAATATTATATTAAATTTGTCAATACAGCAATTGTTTATAATTTTTCCAATATTAAGAAAATTTGACTATTTTACAAAATATTTAATTCCTGAATAGCATTTTTATATCTTAAATAGAAAATTTGTTTGTCTTGTTTCTCTGCAGAGTTTTGTAATTCTTTTAGTAGTAATTCACAACGATTTATATTCAATTCTTTATTTGAATTAATTTTCTCTTTATCTATTTTACTAAAAGATTCATTTGCTAACTTTAATTCTTCATTTATTTTGTTCCAATCATTATTATCTACTTGTGCATATGCATTCAAAATATGGCTTTTTGTAATAAAAACACACTTTTCTAATTCATTATTTGAAAATGACTCCATATATTTTGGAATCAGATTATAAAGCTTTGACATGCCTATAATAGAAGCTTTCTTATCTTCTTTTTGAGCAGACTTTGCTATATCGTCTAAAATGTTATTAAATTGTAAGATATCATCACTATTTGCTCCAACACTTTTAAGATCTATTGATATAGTTGCCCAAATAGAATATAAATTTTCAACATCTCTTTTTATTTCTTCCCATTCAATTTGCATACTATCTTTATTATCTAATAACATTATATCTCTAGATAATTTGAAAACCTTGTTATCTTCATTTTCACTCTCAGACTTTTGACTAGAATTAGAAGATGTACTGTTTTCATCAGATGATTCAGAAATGCTAGATTCCTTATCACTTTGTCCGGTGAGTACTTCCAGTTTTTTCTTGTTTTATATTCTCAGATATAACTTTATAATTATTAAAAGAAATATTATTTGCTCTATTCATCATTGTTATTATTGTTTCATCTAAAAAACATATTTCATCTTTTACTTTTTCTTTTTCTATATCTTGCTTATTGTCTTTTTTAGCACATCCAGTTAGTGTAAAAATAGTAATTATAAAAATAAAAAAAGCTAAGATAATTTTTCTCGAATATGTTAATTTTAACATAATTTCCACCTCTTTATATATTTTTCTCAAAAAATAGATTTTTATTCCATGAATAAGATATTTATAAATTTGTATAATAATATATTAAAGGAGATTATTGAGTTATGAGTACAGTTGTTCGTTTGTATAGTAATATAAATGGTGAAATTGAAAAGTTTTTGAAACACTTTTATAATTCTGATTTTAAAATAGAAGCGGATTTAGAATGGGAACAGAAATTTGAAAATCCTATTGAAATTGTAGATATAATTGGTGCCTTTATAGAAAATGATGATGCTTATAAAATAAGTATGTGGATTAGTATGGACGAAGGCTGTTTTATTCATGTTAGTGATGATAATGCAGATGAAATTATTAGATATTTATATGAAAGGTTTCCATATTAAATAATAATACTTTTATCGTTTGGCAAATTAAACATATAAAAAAACTAAAGAATATTTTTTCGAATATTACTTTAGTTTTTTACATTTCATTTTTTATTCTTGTGAACTCTCATTTGAGTTTTCATTTTCTTGGCTTTCTGTATTTTCTTCTTTAGTAGTTTCTTCACTGCTGTTATTTTCTTGCTTTGCTCCACAGTTTGGACAGAAACTGAAACTCAAAGCAATTTCATAATTACAATATGGACATTGTTTTAAATCTTTTAGTTTTAATATTTCCATTCTTGTGTTTTCAATTTCTTCACTATATGCATCAACTTCATGACATAATCTTTCTATTTCTTCTACTGCATTTTCATCATTTTCTCTTATATGATTTTGGTAAACTCTTTCACCAATTTTTTCGTATATTTGACGAATTTTTTGTTTGTCTTGATTCATTATTGATTTTAATTTTACTTCTTTTGCTATTTTGCTAGTTTTTTCCGTAGTATGCTTATAAGTTTGGCTTGCTGTTTTTGTAATTTTTTCTATAAATTCCATTTTAGAATTCCTCCTTAATTACTCTCTATTTTTGTATTAGTATGTAAAGAATTTAAAAATTTATTCACATTTTCTTTGTCGAGTCATTAACATTTTTACCGCAAGTTCTGGTTTAAGTCCTTCATAAAGTACAGAATATACTGCATTTACTATAGGCATTTCTATATTATACTTTTTAGCAAGTTTATATGCAACTTCAATATTATCAATACTTTCTATTGTCATTCCAACTTCCTTTTTTGCTTCTTCAATAGATAGACCTCTTCCAATTAGTTTACCTGCTCTTCTATTTCTACTATGTTCACTTAGGCAAGTAACTAATAAATCGCCAAGACCAGTTAAACCATAAATAGTGTCTACATTTCCTCCCATTGCTGTTCCTAATCTTTTTATCTCAACTAACCCTCTAGTTACAAGAGCTGCAAAGCTATTATCTCCAAGTCCAATTTCTGCGGCAATTCCAGCGCAAAATGCAATTATATTTTTTAGACCGCCACCTACTTCTACTCCAATTAAGTCTTCAGAAGTATATATTCTCATATTTTCATTCATAAACAAATCTTGAATATCACATCTTACTTTTTCATCTTTTGAAGCAATTACAATAGCTGTAGGTACACCTATTGCTACCTCTTCTGCATGGCTAGGTCCTGAAAATACTCCTGTTTTAATATTTGGCATTTCTTCTTTCATAACTTCATTTAATGTATATAATGTATCACTTTCAAATCCTTTTGAACACATTATAACTGGTTGATTACTTAAATATCCTTTGTATTGTTTTATTATATTTCTTGTGAACTTTGATGGTGTAACATGTAAAACCACATCAGAATCTTTAATTACTTCTTCCATATTTGTATAACAAACAATATTATCAGGTAAATCTACATTAGGCAAAAATTTACATTTTTTTTCATTATTGATTAAATCTGCTTCTTCTTTTTCAAACGACCATATTTTTACCTCATTATTCATTTTAGCTAAGTGAATTGCAAGTGCAACTCCCCAACTTCCACTTCCTATAATTGCAACCTTTTTCATTTTTTCCTCCGTTATATATTCTATTTTTTAAAACTAATTTTATTCTCTGTACCACTTATTATTCTTTGTAGGTTTTTTCTATGATTAAACACAACAAATAGACCTAACAATATTCCAAAAATAACATAATTTCCATCTACAATATAATTTTCATGTATAAAGATTGTTAAAATTGGATATAAAATTGCAGCCATAATCGAACCTAAAGAGACCATTCTAGTTATTGCAATTAATAATACCCCAAATGTAAGGCATATTAATCCAATTTGCCAATTTGTAAGTAATAAAATTCCTAAACAAGTTGCAACACCCTTGCCTCCTCTAAATTCAAAAAAGATTGGAAATGTATGTCCAAGTACAGCACAAAAACCTGCAATTTGAACAAGAATAGCTTTATCAACATCTTTTGCAATATTACCAATTAATATTGCAATTAATATTGAAACTACACCTTTTAAAATATCACAAACAAGTGTAATTATTGCTGCTTTTTTTCCAACAGTTCTTAACATATTGGTCGTACCAGCATTTCCACTTCCCTTTTCTCTTACATCAAATCCTGCAAATTTTCTACTAAATATTACCGAAAAATTAACACTACCTATAGCATATGCTATTATCGCCATAACTATATATGCAGTCATAAAAAATCAACTCCCATCTTATTTTATACATCTTTATCCTTTTTTTCTCTTACAATTATTCTAATCGGAGTTCCGGTTAAAATAAATTCCTTTCGTAATTGATTTACTAAATATCTTTCATATGAAAAATGAAATAGTTTTTTATCATTTACAAATACAACAAATGTTGGTGGCTTTGTAGAGCCTTGAGTCATATAATATATTTTTAGACGCTTTCCTTTATCTGTTGGTGGCTGTACTATTGCTATTGCTTCATTAAGAACTTGATTTAATACAGCAGTTGAAATTCTCATTGCATTTTGGTTTGCAACATTGTTAATTAATTCGTATATTTTATTTACTCTTTGTCCTGTTTTAGCTGATATAAATATAATTGGTGCATAAGATAAATATGCAAGCTTATTATAAACTTCCTTTTTATACTTCTCTGTAGTTTTATCATCTTTTTCGTATGCATCCCATTTATTTACAACAATAATAACTCCTTTTCCAGCTTCGTGAGCCTCTCCTGCGATTTTTGCATCTTGTTCTGTTACACCTTCATTTGCATCTAACATAAGTAAACATACATCTGCTCTTTCGACTGCAAGTAGTGAACGCATTACACTGTATCTTTCTAGATTTTCAGTTACTTTATTTTTTCTTCTAATACCAGCAGTATCAATGAATACATACTTTCCATATTCATTTTCAAAATATGAGTCGATAGCATCACGTGTCGTTCCGGCTATATTACTTACAATTACTCTGTTTTCTCCTAAAATTTTATTAATTAATGACGACTTTCCTACATTTGGTTTTCCTATAACTGCTACTTTAATAAGACTTGAATCATCATCGTCTGATGTACATTCTGGAAAATGTTCATAAATTGCATCTAAAACATCTCCAATCCCTATAGCATTTGCAGATGATACAGCATGAGGTTCACCAATTCCTAAATTATAAAATTCATAAATATCATCAGAAACCTTTCCATAATTATCTGCTTTATTACAAACAAGTACTATTGGTTTATTAGATTTTTTGAGCATTAAAGCAATTTCTTTATCACTTTGAGTTACACCTTGTTTTATATCTGTTACAAATACTATAACATCTGCTATTTCGATTGCAATATCTGCCTGTCTACGCATTTGTGATATAATAATATCTTCAGATTCTGGTTCTATTCCTCCTGTATCAATTATTGTAAAATTTCTTCCTCTCCAATTTGTTTCAGCATAAATTCTATCTCTAGTTACACCTGGAGTATCTTCAACAATTGATATTCTTTTCCCTGCTAAATAATTAAAAAATGTTGATTTTCCAACATTTGGTCTACCTACAATTGCAACTGTTGGTTTTGCCATAAATTTCACCTCTATTTCTTTTGTATCGTGATTATATCACAATATACTATTAAATAAAACATTTTTTTATTAATAATTAATATATCGAAGCTATTGCCACTTTATTAAGCCTATAATAACAACTAGAAATCATACTTATCTTTCTTGATTTTCTATTTGATTGGTTGAATTTATATTTTTCTGCCTTAAGATTGCATCCTTAAAAATTTTTTTCAAATAACTAAAATCGGAATAATTTTCTTGTGAAGCCCATACCAAGCCTCCTCTTACATAATCAAAATGCTGTAATATCAGGTTTTCGTCTAATTTAAACCCATGTTGCTCTGCAAATTGCAATGCATATGCAATCATAGTCCTTGTGTTTCCATCTCTAAATGGATGCGTTTGCCACATATATGCAATGTCCATAGTAAAATCTGTTACTAGTTGATCAATTTTCTTTTTAGACCAGCTTGCATTATTTAGCCTTCTAACTGCATTACTTAAATTTGTTTGTATTTCTTCAGGCTCTGCATATCTAACAGTATCTCCTCCGTAGTATTTTTTCTGACTTTACTATTGGAACAGTCCTAAACTCACCTGCCCAATCAAATATATCCCCTAAAATATACTTATGAATTCTTTTTATATCATTAACATCAAATTTTTGAATTGATAAATCTTGCTCAAGTGTAAATAACTTAATAAAAGAAATGTCTGATTCTGCTTGTCTTAATTCTTCGTAATCTGTAATACCTAGTTTATTCTTTAATGTACCATTCTTATATACATATGGATCTCTTTTATATAAATTATATAGCTCCTTTTTTTCTAATTCATACTGTTCTTGTAATTCTTCCTTCATATATTACAGACTCCTTTTTATTTTTTATATTTATTTAATACTTTTTTCTGAATTTCGGCAATTTCCATATTTCCATCAATATATTCTTTAGCTAAATCTAAAACATCTTGACTTGGCATCTTCCCACCTACGCAAGAAACCGCTAATGCTTTTTTTACAATTTCTTTTCTTTCTTCTTTTGAAGTATCTTTTATTAAATATGATTTCATAGTTTTCACCCATTATTAAATTTATTTAATATCTTTCTTTACTATTATTTTTTAAATTATACTTTTGTTTGTTAAAAATTTCAATAGTATTTTTTGAATAAAAAAATATACCATACTATTTTTGTATGGCATATTATTTTCTTTTTATGCTTCTTTTTTTGTAACTACCTGTTTTCCATTATAATATCCGCAACTTGGGCATATTCTATGTTGCATTATAGGTTGATGACAGTGTGAACATTCTACTAAATTTTGTTTTTCTAATTTCCATGTAGATCTTTTTAAATGTGTTCTTGCTTTTGACCATCTTCTTTTTGGTTGTGCCATTTTTATTCCCTCCCTTGTATATATCTAGAATTATGTATATATTCTAATTTTTAACATTATTATTTTGTCACCTTAAAAGTATACTAGTTTTTTTTCGTTTTGTCAATTGTATTCCGAAACTTTTTTATTTATTTGGCATATACTAATAAAAAAACATATGGAGGTACTTTATTATGTGTGGTTTAGTTGGATTTGCAAATCCATTTAAAGATGTTTCAAGTTTTAGGAATGTTCTAAACAATATGAATAATGAAATTGCTAAAAGGGGCCCTGATGAAGACGGAATGTACTTTGAAGAGAATGTTTGTCTTGGTCATAAAAGATTAATTGTTATAGACCCAGATGGTGGAAAGCAGCCTATGATTTTTAGATATCAAGGAAATACTTATTCTTTAGTATATAATGGTCAAATATATAATACAAAAGAATTAAAGGATGAACTTTCAGAAAATGGTTTTACTTTTGATGGACATAGCGATACAGAAGTTTTACTTAAAGGCTTTTCTTTTTGGAAATATGATATTATTCACAAATTAAATGGAATTTTTTCTTTTGCAATATGGAATTCAAAAGAAAAAGAATTATTTGTTGCAAGAGATCATTTTGGAGTTAAACCTTTTTACTATTCTATAGTAGATGGTACTTTCGTTTTTGCTTCAGAAGTAAAAGCTTTATTTAAATATCCAGGAATTACAGCTAAAATTGATTCTGAAGGAATTAGCGAATTGTTTGGATTAGGACCAAGTCATACACCAGGTCATGGCATTTTTAAAGATATTCATGAGTTAAAACCAGCAAGCTATGGTGTTTTTAATAGTTCTGGGTTACATGTAGAAAAGTATTGGTCACTTGTTTCTTTACCTCATAAAGATAGCTTTGGAACAACATGTGATAAGGTCAGATTCTTATTAGAAGATTCTATTCGTAGACAACTAGTTTCTGATGTTCCATTATGTACTTTTTTATCTGGAGGATTAGATTCTAGTATAATAACTTTATATGCCGCAAATTACTGTAAAGAAAAAGGATTACCACCTTTAAATACTTATTCGGTAGATTATGTGGATAATGATAAAAACTTTGTTAAAACCGATTTTCAGCCTAATTCTGATAATTACTATATTAATTTAATGAAAAATAAACTTAACACTAATCATCATTCTATAATTTTAGACACTCCCGAACTTGCAGACAGTTTAGAAGATGCAATGCTTGCAAGAGATTATCCAGGAATGGCTGATGTTGATTCTTCACTTCTTTTATTTTGCAAAAATGTTAAAAAGCATGCTACTGTTACCTTAACTGGAGAATGTTCAGATGAAATCTTTGGTGGTTATCCATGGTTTTTCCGTGATGATGCTTTAAATAGTGGGACATTTCCATGGTCAATTGCGTTAGACGAAAGACAGACTCTCTTAAATCCTGAGATTGCGAAAAAAGTTCATTTAAAAGATTATGTTAATTTCCGTTATGCTGAAAGTTTAAATGAAGTTAATATTTTAGATACAGATTCAAAAGAAACACAAGAAAAAAGAAAAATCTCTCATTTGACATTAAATTGGTTTATGCAAACACTTTTAGATCGTTCTGATAGAATGGCAATGTATAATGGTTTTGAAATAAGAGTTCCATTTTGTGATTATCGATTAGCACAATATGTATGGAATATTCCATGGGAAATTAAAGCTTTAAATGGGCGCGAAAAAGGACTTTTACGTTATGTTATGAAAGATTTACTTCCTTCTGAAATTGTTGATCGTAAAAAGAGCCCATATCCTAAAACTTGGAATCCAACTTATCTGCAAAAAGTCAAAGGAATGTTAACAGATATAATGGAAAATAAAAACGCTCCAATTAACTCATTATTAAATAGACAATATATTTTAGATATTATTAAGACAGATGGGAAAGCATTTACTAGACCTTGGTTTGGCCAGTTAATGACAGGTCCTCAGCTTATGGCTTACCTTTGCCAAGTTAATATGTGGCTTGAAAAATATCAACCTACAATAGATTTATAGTTTTTTATCTTAAAAAGGGAAAAGAGAGATCAAAATTAAAAGATCTCCCTTTTTGTTTTTTATTGATTATTGATTGTCTCATCGATGTAGGCAATTAGCTGTACAAGTTGCCAACAATTTAATTCATCTAAGAAACGCATTACCTCTTCATTCTTCAAATCATTTTCTTTGTTTTCATTGTTGAGAAAATTTTCTAACGGTTCAATAAAATCATCGCAAATATGATTTAAGTCACCATGTATCTCAACACTTAAAAATTTTGGTTCTGTAAGTGGCCTAATATCTATCCGCATTTTTTGAGGAAACGTTCCGAATTTGCGAATAATTTGTTCACCTTCTTTTTCAATAAAAGAATTTAAAAGAGAAAAGAGAAAAGGGGCATTGCTTTCTTTAACTGAAAACTTCAACAAAGACATAATAAAAACACTCCCTTGTTATATAATTTGTATATATTCTACAATAAATCACCAAAATTTTCAAGGATTAAATTGAAATTTATTTTTTATTTTTTATAGATTTATTCTTTTGTCTTTTTTCTAATAGAGTTTGCTTTCTCTTTTCCTCTATTCTATCTACATAATTTTCAAGCTTTGAAGACTTTGTAATACAATAATTTCTATATATATCATCTTCAACTAAACTTCCTACAAACTTTGATGGTATATTATCTTGAGTCATTGTAAACATCTTTGTTATTTTATTTGATACTTTATATTTTTTATTTTTATCTTTTAATGCATCATGTAAATTTACTCCACTTTCTAATCCAAAGTACACTAATTTCTTTTTTTCATCTTTTTCTAGTATTCCTCTATATAAATCTATCTGTCTGCCATCTTCTACTTTTAAAGATTCTTTTAATTTCTTCACTGATTTAACTTGCATATCCGAGTCATTATGTTTCATTTTGATTATTTTGCCATTATCTTCTAAGCAAATGATATTAGATGGTTTAGTATTTAGTTGCTTTGTGTATGCCTCTATATAGGCATTTTCATGAATAAAAGCTTTATCTGCAGTTGCACTATTTATGAACTGTGCCTCTGGAAGTTTTGCTTGTCCTTTGCTTGTAAACTTTGTTGTTACATTTTTAAAAATATCAAATAATCCCATTTTCTACCTCATTCCTTTTTTTATTTTTCATTTTTTATTGCTGCTTGAGCTGCTGATAGTCTTGCAATTGGAACTCTATATGGTGAACATGATACATAACTTAATCCTATTTTATGGCAGAATTCTATTGTTTCTGGATTTCCCCCATGCTCCCCACAAATTCCAAGTTTTATATTTGGTCTTGTTTGTTTCCCTAAATCTACAGCCATTTTTACAAGTTTTCCAACACCTACTTGATCTATTTTAGCGAATGGATCAAATTCATAAATGTTTTTCTCATAATATGACTTTAAGAATTTTCCAGCATCATCACGACTAAACCCAAATGTTAATTGTGTTAAATCATTTGTTCCAAAAGAAAAGAATTCTGCATCTTCTGCTATTTTATCTGCAATTAAGCATGCTCTTGGTATTTCAATCATTGTTCCTACATGGTAATTTAGGCTTTCTCCTGAACTTACTATAATATTGTCGGCAGTTTTTGTAATAATTTCTTTAACAAATTTCAATTCTTTGCTATCTCCAATTAATGGAATCATAATTTCTGGAACAATGTTCATTCCTTCTCTGTTAACATTTATTGCTGCTTCAATAATTGCTTTTGTTTGCATTTTGGCAATTTCAGGATAGGTTACATCTAATCTACATCCTCTGTGTCCCATCATTGGGTTAAATTCGTGCAAGCTTACCACAATCTCTTTTAATTCTTCAAATGACATTCCCATATCTTTTGCAAGTTCTGATATCTCAGCATCTTCATGTGGCAAAAATTCATGTAATGGAGGATCGAGTAATCGTATTGTTACTGGATAACCTTTCATTGCTTTATATAATCCTTCAAAATCTCCTCTTTGCATTGGCAATAATTTATTTAGTGCCTTCTCTCTTTGTTCTGAAGTTTTTGAAACTATCATTTCACGAATTGCTGATATTCTATCTGGATCAAAGAACATATGCTCTGTTCTGCATAAACCAATTCCTTCTGCACCAAATTCATATGCCTGTTTTGCATCTCTTGGAGTATCTGCATTAGTTCTAACTCCTAATTTACGGTATGAATCTGCCCAAGACATTAGTTTTGCAAAGTTACCAGAAAGTGATGCTGGAACTGTTTCAATTTTTTCTCCATATACTTTTCCTGTAGAACCATCTAGAGAAATATAATCTCCTTCATGATATTGGCTTCCATTTGAAACATAAAATACTTTATTGTCTTCGTCTATCGTTATTTCTCCACAGCCGGCCACACAACAAGTACCCATTCCACGTGCTACAACTGCTGCATGTGATGTCATTCCTCCTCTAACTGTTAAAACACCGATTACATACAACCATTCCTTCGATGTCTTCTGGTGATGTTTCAAGTCTTACTAATATAAGCTCTTTTTCTCCAGCTTCTGCAAGTTCTTTTGCTTTTTGTGCAGAAAATACAACTTTTCCTGTTGCAGCTCCTGGTGATGCTGCAAGTCCCTTAGCTATTGCTTTTGCAAGTTTTAATTTTTCTATATTAAAATTTGGATGTAACAATTGTTCTAATTGTTTTGGTTCGATTCTTAAAACAGCTTCTTTTTTCGATATCATACCTTCATTTGCAAGGTCTACAGCTATTTTTAACGCAGCATTTGCAGTACGTTTTCCATTTCTCGTTTGAAGCATATATAGCTTTCCATGTTCTATGGTAAATTCCATATCTTGCATATCTTTATAATGATTTTCCAACATTTTAGCATATTTTGCAAAATCTTCATATACTTTTGGGTTAATTTCCTTAAGTTTATCAATAGATTGTGGTGTTCTTATTCCTGCAACAACATCTTCTCCTTGAGCATTCATAAGAAATTCACCAAATATTTCGTTTTCACCTGTTGCTGGATTTCGTGAAAAGGCAACTCCTGTTCCACAATCCTCTCCCATGTTTCCAAAAACCATTTCTTGTACATTAACTGCAGTTCCCCAGTTAGATGGAATATCATTTAACCTTCTATAAGTAATTGCTCTAGGATTATTCCATGAACGAAATACTGCTTTTATAGCATCTAATAATTGCTCTTTTGGGTCTTGTGGAAATTCTTCACCTAATTGCTTGTAATAAATTCCTTTAAATACCTTTACTAAATCTTCTAGATCATTTGCATCCATATCAGTATCTAGTTTCAAGCCTCTTTGCATTTTTTTAGTATCTATTGCTCTTTCAAATAAGTTTTTTGGTATTTCTTTTACAACATCACTATACATTTGAATGAATCTTCTATAACTGTCATAAGCAAATCTTCTATTTTTTTGTGCTATTACTTTTGCAACTTCATCATTAATTCCCAAGTTTAATATTGTATCCATCATTCCTGGCATAGAAGCTCTTGCACCAGACCTTACTGAAACTAATAGCGGTTTTTCTTTATTTCCTAAAACTTTATTAGTTCTTTGTTCTAACTTTTCTAATGCTTGTTTTATTTGCTTTTCTATTTCCTCTGAAATTGTTTCACCGTCTGCATAGTATTTATTACAGCTTTCTGTTGTTACTGTAAATCCCTGTGGAATTGGCATTCCCAAATTTGTCATTTCTGCTAGGTTTGCTCCTTTTCCTCCTAATATTTCTTTCATACCTGCATTTCCTTCATTAAAAAGGTACACATATTTTTTTTCCATTTTGTATTTCCTCCTTAGTATTATTCTTTGGTAAATTTGCTTTTATTATAACATAAATTTTTATTTTTCAATAGAATTTGGAAAAAATTGTGTAATTTTGCATTAAGATATCTAATTGCTTTTGGACATTGTCGTAGTACTTAACATAACAAGAAAATAATTTCCTTCGGTGTCAATTCATTATGTTTATTATTCTTTTTTAAAATGGCTCTTTATTTTTGCTTAAAAAAAAACCTAAAAATATATTATTTTATATTCTTAGGTTTACTATATTTATTACTTTTATTTTATATTGTATTTACACATTTTTTGTAAATCTCCAAGAGTCTTCGCACATTTCTTTAATATCTCTTGTAGCTTCCCAGCCAAGCTCTTCTTTTGCTTTTGTTGGGTCAGCAAAACATGTTGGTATATCTCCTGGTCTTCTTGCTGTTATTTCATATTTAATTTTTACTCCTGTTGCATCTTCAAATGCTTTTACAATTTCTAATACAGAATATCCCTTACCTGTTCCTAAATTATATACTTCTACCCCAGTACCCTTTCTTGCCTTTTCTAAAGCTTTTAAGTGTCCCATTGATAAATCAACAACATGTATATAATCTCTTACTCCGGTTCCATCTTTTGTTGGATAATCATTACCAAATACATTTAAATGGTCTAATTTTCCTATAGCAACTTGATTAATATATGGCATTAAGTTATTAGGTATTCCATTTGGATTTTCTCCAATTTTGCCACTTTTATGTGCTCCAATTGGATTAAAGTATCTTAATAAAATAATGCTCCATTCATTGTCTGATATATATACATCATTTAATATTTGTTCAATCATTAATTTTGTACTTCCATATGGATTTGTTGTAAATAATGGAAAATCCTCTTTTATTGGAACTGTTTTTGGATTTCCATATACTGTTGCTGAAGAACTAAATACAATTTTTTTGCATCCAAATTTCTTCATAACATCTAATAATACAAGTGTTCCTGTTATATTGTTATGATAATATTCTATTGGTTTTGCAACAGATTCTCCTACTGCTTTTAATCCTGCAAAATGTATAACAGATTCAATATCTGGATTTTCTTTAAATATATTTTTTAATCCTTCTTCATCTAATATATCTACTTTGTAAAATTTAAAATCCTTTCCTGTAATCTCTTTAATTTTTTCAAGTGTTTCTGGTTTACTGTTTGAAAAATTATCCACAATAATAATTTTTTCTCCCGCTTCTAATAATTCAACACATGTATGACTTCCTATATACCCTGCTCCTCCTGTAACTAATACTGACATATTCTTACCTCCTATTTTAATTTATATATATTTTTTTATATATTTTATAATCTCTTAATATTTTTCTAACATAATTATTTGTTTCTTTGTATGGAATATTTTCTATATCTGAGCCATCTTCTTTTATAATTCCATTTTCTATCCAGTTATCTACTTTACCTATTCCCGCATTATATGCTGTAAGTGCAAGTGCTATATTCCCGTTATATTTGTCCAGTAAATAAGCAAAATATGTTGTTCCTATTTTTATATTATCTTCTGCATTAAATAATATTTCTTTTGAAAAATTTTCCTCTGTTTTATTTTGCATTACTTCTTTAGCTGTTGTTTCTAATACCTGCATAAGCCCTATTGCATTACTGTTTGATGTTGCTTCTGGGTTAAAGTTACTTTCTGCTTTTATAATAGCAAATGTTAATAATGGATCAATATTATTTTCTTCAGAATATTTGTATACATATTCTGAATATTCTTTTGGATACATATTTTTCATAATATAATTTTTTATGTTTAGCTTATGAATTATTCCAATTGCTATAACAATTACTAGAATAATTATAAAAAGCTTTTTTATTAGCTTAGACAATGCACATTCTCTCCTTATAATGTTATCTTCGGTTTAATTATTATTTGGCTTCATACCAATTGTCTGCCTCTGAAATATCTACTTTTAACGGCACTACCAAAGTTATAGCATTTTCCATACAATTTTTCAATATTTTTTTTACTTTTTCTTTCTCCTCTTTTCGACATTCTATGATTAATTCATCATGCACCTGAAGAATTATTTTAGCATTAAGCTTCTCTTTTTTTAATTCATTATATACATTAATCATAGCTATTTTCATAATGTCTGCTGCCGTACCTTGGATTGGAGTATTCATTGCAGCTCTTGCTCCAAACTGCCTTACCATGTAATTGTTTGAACTTAGCTCTGGAATATATCTTCTTCTATGAAATAAAGTTTCAACATATCCTTGTTCCTTTGCTTTTTCAACAATTTCATCCATAAATTTCTTTATTCCACTATATTTTTCAAGATACTGCTCTATATATTGTTTTGCTTGTTTATTACTAATTCCTAATTGCTGTGCTAATCCGAAATCACTAATTCCATATACAATACCGAAATTTACAGCTTTAGCAGAACTTCTTTGTTCTTTTGTTACTTCCTCAATGGGAATGCCAAGAACCTTTGATGCTGCTTGTTTATGAATATCTTGGTTTTCATTAAATGCAGTAATCATATGCTCATCTTTTGAAATATGTGCAAGTACTCTTAATTCTATTTGTGAATAGTCCGCATCTACAAATATATTCCCTTCTTCTGGTTTAAAGACTTTTCTTAGTTTCTTTCCAAGTTCAATTCTAGTTGGAATATTTTGAAGGTTTGGTTCTGTACTGCTAATTCTTCCTGTTGCAGTTACCGTTTGATGAAAATATGAATGAATTCTTTTGGTTTTTTCATTAATATATGGTAATAATCCTTCTACATAGGTAGAGTTTAACTTCATTAGACTTCTATATTCCAATATTTTTTCAATTACAGGATGCTGACCTTTTAACTTTTCTAAAATATCTACATCTGTTGAATATCCTTTTTTTGTTTTCTTATACACTGGTAACTTTAATTTTTCAAATAATATTACGCCTAATTGTTGTGTTGAATTAATATTAAATTTTTCTCCACATAGCTCATAAATTTCATTTGTGAGTTTATCTAAATCAATTTTTAGTTTATCTCCAAATTCCTTTAATTCATCTTTTTCAACATGCATACCATTAAACTGCATTTCTGCTAGTACTTCTACAAGTGGCATTTCAATATTTTTAAATAAATCTAGACTTCCTATTTCAATTAATTTCTCTTTTGTTTTTGCTTCCAAACTATATATACAATATGCATATAATGCATACTCTAACTGGTTTTTATTTTCTTCATTTGATTTTTGTAATTCATCGAACAAGTTAATTTGATTTTGTACATTTTCTTTATCTTCAGATAAAAATTCATTAACATCTATTTCAAGATATTGAGCAATAATATCAGATAGATTATACTTCACTGTTGGATTTATAACATATGCTGCAATTTTGGCATCATAAATTAAATTTTTCATATTAATGCCTAGTTCTCTTAGCATTACATAATCTTGGCTTAATTCAAATCCATACTTTGCAATTTTTTCATCTTCAAAGATTTCTTTAAATTTCAAAGTAAATTTCCTTGAATCTTGAATTGCAATAAAGAAGACGCTTTTTCCACCAGTATATACACTAATTGATTTTATTTCTTTTTTTATTATCTTTTCTGGTTTATCACTTGCTTTTTTATCTATAAAAAAAACTAACTTTTTACTTCTTTTTACTTCATTTATTAGTTTCTCTACTTTTTCTTCCTCATTTAAAGTCATCTCTTCTATGTTAAATAGGTCTTCTATTTTTTTTGTTTGTATATTTTGGTCTTGAAGATTAAATCTATCAATATAGCGGTTAAAATTTAATTCCTTAAAAATTTTTAAAACCTCTTGTTTATTCCATTCCTCTACTTGTAAATCTTCTAGAGTATCACTAAATGGGACTTCTAGATTAATTGTTCCAAGTGTTCTTGATAATATGGCAAGCTCTTTATTGTTTTCTAAATTTTCTTTTTGTTTGCCTTTTAACTCTGATTCTCCCGCTTCTAATTTATTATATAAATTATCAATACTTCCAAACTTCTTCACCAAACTTAATGCAGTTTTTTCTCCTATTCCCGGCACCCCCGGAATATTATCAGATGTATCGCCTTGAAGTCCTTTTACTTCAATTAATTGTTTTGGTTCTAATCCATAAGTTTCAATTATTTTTTCTCTATTAAAATCTTCTGTTTCTGTTTTACCCATCTTTGTTCTTGGAATACGTATTGTAACTTTATCTGTTGCAAGCTGAAAAGTATCTCTATCTCCTGAAAGAATTGTAACTTCTAATCCATTTTTTTCTCCAAACTTTGATAAGGTTCCAAGTACATCATCTGCCTCATATCCTTCTTTTTCTATTATATCAATATTCATTGCTCTTAGAATTTCCTTTACTATTGGCATTTGCTGTGCAAGTTCATCTGGCATACCTTTTCTTGTTGCCTTATAGCCTTCATACATTTTATGTCTTGCAGTAGGCGCTTTTAAATCAAATGCAACCGCCATATAGTCTGGATTTAAATCATCTATTACTTTAAACATTATTGCCAAAAATCCATATACGGCATTTGTATATTTACCATCTTTTGTAGTTAGCATTTTGCTTCCCATAATTCCATAAAACGCTCTATTCATAATACTGTTTCCATCTATTAAAACTAACCTTTTCAAACTTTATCCTCCTATATTAAAAATAATATATATATTTATTATCGATCTTATTATATATACACATGCACATATATTCAAGTAGTAATTGCTAAAATTTGTGTATAAGATTTACTTATTGCTTTTTTAGTAATTTGATGACTATTTATTCCAATAAAAAAAGTATTTGCTTCATTTTATGTTTACTTCTTCAAAAAATTGTAATTTTCTTTTATATATGGTATAATAATGTTTAGTTTTATATATTGGAGGAAAATTTATGACTGCTTTTGAGAAGGATTATAAAAAGGCAAAAAAATATATATCAAAAGATGATGTATCAAACTTAAAAAAGTATATTATATATACACTACAACCATATCTAAAAGGTATGCAAAGTCAAAACCCCGACTTAACACTAGAAGAATTTGAAGATTTGCTTAGAGAAGATTATTTAGATTTGGGTAAAACTGCTTTTAAATCTTCCTTTGCATTTGATTACTATATGCTTTACATTTCTTGTCAGTATTTAAAGTCAAATCCAAAAGTTTTTGATGAAATACATGATCGGATTAAAAAGTGGGAAAATAAAAGTTGATGCACTTAAAATGAATATGCCATCAAAAAACAATTTTAGAGATTATTTAACTTTTTACACTCAATCTATGACAAAGGCTTTTGAAGAAGAGGTATATACGCAATGTGAAAAATTTGTGATGAATGATTTAACATTAAAAAGTATCTTAGAAAACCCTGAACTTAAAAAAGAGGAAAAAATAAAAAGAATACAAACTTATATAAATAAACATGTTTCATCTAAACATGATAGAGAATTCTCAATGCAATTAGCTAATTTTTATCTTTTTGGTGCAAAAAAGTTTTTACCACAAGATGAAAAGCTTTTAGCTGAAAATCTTAAAAATATACTTGCAGATTCAATTTCTTCAATTGCAAAGCAAATATCATCATTAAATCTATTTCAAAAATATACTGAACTTGAGTCTCTAAACTTTGAAAGGATGGATTTCAAAGAGTTTATCTCTGGTAAAAAGAATATAGATATTACAAGTCCGCAAATTCTTCGTAATATGTCAGTTCATGATTTAATGATTTTAAATTCATTTTGGATAAATAGATATGCTAAAGAATTAGATAGCTACGCCAATGGTATATTTGCTATTAAAACTTTAGGTGTATTGCCTAAAATATTAGATAATACATTTGATATTAGCGACATTAATAAAGATGCGCTTGAGACAACTCTAATTAAATGTATGATGTTACGAAGACATTCTCAACGATTTATTAATGATCGTCAAGAAGCTTATTACAAAGGCACACTACCTAAGAATACATATACTACTGATGAAAACAAAAATTATATAACTTATTCTTATGTTCCACTAGCTAAACAATTAAAATCTTTGTATTCTACAGATTACCAAAAATTCTTTACGCAATTGTTATCTAAGTCCAATAATACTATAGAGAATAATGCAATATTATATGCAGAACTAATTAGTCCTGTGATTAATATTTATAACATGAAAGATGAAATATTAAATTCACTTATTTCTAATTTGGATAATAGTTCTGATATTATAAATGCCGGTATAATTCCTGATTCAGTTTTAGATGATGGAACACAAATAATGTTGAACCCAAATTTTGTTTGCCTTGGATTAGATACTAAGCTTACATTTCCAGTAAGAGAGCATATAAAGCTTAATGTTTTAAAAGACTTTTTGGTTTCACTGCAAAATGGAAACGAATATATTCCTATCTACGAAGGTAAATCAGACTTTACATTTCCTAATGGAGAAATTATTTCAGCGCAACAAATCTTGCCTTTTACAAAAGAACAAGAAAAAGTGTTAAAGAAAGCCGTTGCTGCAAATCCTAATGGTTTAAATAAAGACTTCATTTTACATCTTAATTGGCTTAGAGATTCATCTAAAGTACCAGAAAAGTTTAAGTCTACTATAATTGATGATAAAGGACGTAAGAAAAAGAGCTTTATAAGAACATATGTAAATTTAGGTGAATATGAACCAGGTAAGCCATTACAAGTTTATATAAAAAAAGATAATGAATATGTGAAAATACCAAGTGAGATTAAAAAATCATTTTCTACTTGTATTGATTCTAATAAAAAAGAAATGCAAGAATATCCTAATGGAGGTGACGATATTGAGCTTTAATAAAAATGAGTTTAAAAAAAGGCTAAACCAGGGGGACTATTCTTACTGCATTTATATATTGCACCAAGAAATAAAATCATTACTTATTGAACATGTAAAAAAATATGATAAAGACTTTTCATATACAGATTTGAAAGACCTGAAAAATAAATGTATAGAATACTTAGAGTATGATATGAAAACTGATGCAATTGAGTTTTATGATCTTTCAATGAATCAGGAGACTGAAAGTTATGAATTAGATAGATTATTAGATATATATTCAACCTTTGAACTCTAATGAATTATAAACAATATTTTGCATAAATAAGAAACTCATATATAAAGTTAATCTTTTATATTGAGTTTCTATTTTTACAAATATTTTTTAGCATTATCCTTCTTCTTTTTTTAAGATAGAACATTATTAAAAAATCTTTCTTTCTTTTTTTCTGAATGGTTTGAATCATAAAATTCTATCTTTCCTTCATTTTCATCTATCAAATCATTTTCCTGCAAAATTTCATATAAGTGTTTTGCAAGTCTTGGCGCTCCATTAAAAAACTTTATATTTCCTCCTAAAGTTTCTGCAATTTCTTGTTCTATTAATGGATAATGTGTACAACCGAAGAACTACATTTTTAACTTTTCCTTTATATGGTTTTAATATTTTTTCTAATACTTTCTTTTGCTTTTTTGGGTCTCCCTCTTCTATCACATCAGCTAGTCCCACACAAGGTAACAATTTTGTTTTGTGATTATTGTATTTTTCATAAAGTAAATTAAACTTTTCACTTTCGATTGTTCCTTTTGTTGCCATAACTAGAGTTTCTTCATTATAAGCATAATCATATACCATTTTATATGCCGGTTCAATTGCAACAAATGGAATGTTATTGTATTTGTTTCTTAAATACGAAACCGCATTAGCAGTTGCAGTATTACATGCAATTACAATTGCTTTGCAATTTTTTCTTATAAAAAATTGTACAATTTCGTCACATATATTTATTATCTCTTCTTGAGTTTTATCTCCATATGGATTATTCTTTGAATCACTATAATAAATATAATTTTCTTTTGGAAGAATCTTAATTAACTCTCTTAGAACTGTAACTCCACCAATTCCAGAATCAAATACTCCAATTTTTCTAGTTAAATCTATTTTTTCATATGAATTTTTATTTTCTATTATTTCTTCCTTCATCTATCTTCTTCTACTTCCTTTATTATTATGTCAATTATTGTCAATAGGGATGGCTTTGTTTGACACTTGCTAATTATTTTCTATTTTTTTTCGTCAAACGTAACCATCCCTACTGATATTAAAATTTGTTATGTACCATCATAATAGTCAAAACCACCACGAGAAAGTTCTTTATATGGCACGAAACGTGCCCTTTTCTCTGTTAATTCTTTCTCATCAAATGGTCGTACTATCTTTTCATCAACATCAATAACATACTTTTCATTATCTATATTCAAAACTAAACATCTTATATACCTAGTTGATTCCTTAGTATTTCCATCTATTTTTTTCCATATTTTTTCTCTTCCATCTGGTCCTAGTTTAATATCAACTATTTCTTTCATATATTCATATATGCCTTGTGAATCAATATCATATTTTTTTGTTAATACTTCTATTGCTTTCTTAAAAAACACAATGTCTTCATTTTCTTCTTTTTTATCAGAATCCTTTTCTGTATTATGGTTTGAATTGGTATTATCATTGTTTATTTCATCTTCTACTTTTTTTATAGCATACTCACTTCTGCCTTCATTAAATTTATCAAGTGCATTTTTAAATTTATTTTCATAATCTTCTAAAATTACTATTCCTTCGGCAGTTAAGTCTGCTTTTATTCTTGTAAGATCTTTTATGTTAAAAAAGTCATCTAAATCTAAAACCAAACTATAATCATTGCAAGTTAATCCAACAAAGTAATGTGTAAGATTTTTATTCCAGAAAATACAAATATTATAATCGTTATTGTCTTTTAATAATTCTGTCAATGCTTTTGCTAAATATCTAGATAGCTCAAAACAGATCCTTCTATTATGTTGCTCTCTATTTTTTTCCCATTCTTGATCAACATCTCTTCCATACCAATCTGGTAAACTAAATACATCATCATCAATCTTTTTTATATAAGATATTAAATTGTCATCATATACATAATCCTTACATAATTTTTCATAAGTTAATAAAATTTTATCTTCTACACTTAATTTATCATCTTCAGATAACTTATCAATATATTCTTGAAGTTCATTTGTTATTTTCCAACTTGCCTCATCATATATTATATCCTCATTAAGTTCGTCTTTATCATTAATCTTTTCTTCTGGATTTAATACAATTGAATGTTTTCTTCTAAAAGATAAACTTACTAGTTTATTTAATCTGTCAAGTCTTTCTATATTTATACTCATTTTAATTTCTCCTTATATTATTAATGATTATTAATTATTATATTAAATTACCCTCCATAATAAGGATATTCATTCTCTTCTGGATTAAATATAAAAATTTTTTTATCTAAATCTTCTTTGTTTATTATACTCATTTCTTTATCAACACTATCAACTAAATATGTTTTAGACTCAAAGTCGAAAATTATACATTTTGCATATCTTTTTTCATCAGCTCCTTTAACTTCCTTCCATACTTTTTCAACTTCAATGCCCTCATTCTCAACTATTGCTTTAATATATTCACAAAATCCTTGTGAATCAATCTGATAACTATTTAATGTTTTTACAACACTCTTAAAGTACTCAATAAGATTTTTGTCTTTTAAGTTTTTTTGTGCTTCCTCTATCTCAGTCAACTCATCTTTTTTGTCTTTATTAAACTTATCAACGGCTTTTTGAAATTTTCCTGAATTATCCCTAAGTATTTTTATTCCTTTAATTTTTAGACCTAATTTTACTCTAGTAAGATCTTTTATATTATTAAAATCATCTAAATCTAAAATAACACTATATTCTTCGCCTGTTAATCCAACAACATAATGTAAATTTTCTTTATCTCCAAACATAAAAGCTTCTAAACTATCATTTCCTTCTAGTAACTCATTTATTGCTTTTGCATAAAATCTAGAAAATTCATAACATATTCTTCTATTATGTTTTTTTCGATTTTCCTTCCACTTATCACCAACTATTCTTCCATACCAATCTACTGCTATATATTTTATATTGTTTATATCACTTAAATCCTTTTTAAAGAAATATAACACATTATCATCATATATATAATTCAAACATATGTATTTATAAATTTCCAAAACTTTATCTTCAAAATTCATTGATTTTTCTTTTAATAATTTTGTCACTAAATTCTGAAGTTGCTCATCCATCTCCCATTTTACTTGATCATATTCAATCCAATCTTCTTTAAGTTCTCTATTAGGTTCTAATATTATTTTATAATTCCCCTCTAGTTCTTGGCTTATTTCGTCATAAAATTTTTTTATATATTCATCACGCATTTATTTTTCCCCCATTACTTTTTTTATATATTATTTTCTTTTTTTAAATAAGTCGTCATAGCCGATAAGTATCATATTTAATAATTATGCTATCATCAGCAGCATTTATTTTTCCTCTATTTAATAAATCATAAAACATATTTGGTTCTATTAACTTCTTGTACACCCCTTCCAATTGCTCCTGTTTTACGCCTACCGCTTGCAAGATTTTATAAGCATTTTGTTTATTTATTTTAAAGAAGAGAGCTTCATCTTTTAAATATTTTTGAATTTTTAAATTTAATGAATAATCAGAATTTTTGTCTTTTAGAACATTTAACATTGTTTCATTCATTACAACAATAACCTTAAATTCATTCATTTTAATATTCCTCCTTTGTATAGATACAACCATTTAAGTTTTATTCTAATATTATATCATAAAAAGAATAAATTTGGCAATACGGTACTTCACTTTTCTGTCATACGATAGCATAAATTACAAAGTTTCTGTTCTGTTTGTTTATCACCTGTACGAGTATATATTTTTTTCTCTGGAATAGTCATTTTTAGTCTTCCTTAAAAATATTAGAGGGTGACAATTTGAATTGTTACCCTCTTAATAAGAATTTATTTTTTCTTCAGAACAATAGCAATAAAGTTTAAATATTTGCATGCTCCTGCTTCAATGGCTTTTCTATCGCTTCTAGAATACTCATTATCGCATTGTATCCAATCATTCCAACATTCTTCATTACTTTCCATTTCATAAATTGAAATTATTTCACTGTTCTTTGATTTTGAAACAATGTTTCTCCAGTATTCAATATCGTGAATATAGTCTAATTGTTCAGGAGTCCAAGGTAAAAGCAATTCTTTTGGAATGTCGCTATGACAATCTTTCTTCATTCCTGGAACAACTATGTAAATGTATCCTCCATTTTTCACAAAAGGTAAAAGTTTTTCATCTAAGTATTTTTCATCTCTTCCAAAATAATTATATGAATCTGTGCTAACTACTGCATCGAAAAATTCTTTTTCGAATTTTAAGTCTGTAGCATCTGCTTTCACGGGAACAATTTGCTTATCTGTTAATCCCATTTGTGTAAAGAATTCTCTATTTTCTTCAGGATTACTCCATAAATCTACTGCATATACTTTTTTGTTTTTTCATATTCCATTTTAAATTTCTCCTTTAATATAAATTATTCTTCCTCTTTAATGATGTTTTTACTTCCTATATATGTTGCTAAAAAATAACATCCATAAATTACACCTATAGCAATTGCAGTTGCTATAATTGATGGTAATAATTGTTCTTTAGACGCGAGTACATCAAATATAGACATAGCAAATTGTATTCCAAATATTGAGTGAATTATTGCTAAAATAAGTGGTAATCCAAAGAAGATTCCTATTTGTCTAAATAGTGCTTGATTTATCATCTTCTCATCACAACCTATTTTTCTTAATATAATATATCTTTGTTTGTTATCTGAGCTTTCTGTTAGTTGTTTTAATGCTAAAATAGCACAACTTGCTATAAGAAATATAATTCCTAAATAAATTGCAATAAATACTATTATAGTTGATAACCCAACACTTGATTCAATTATACTTATTTTAGTTTCTCCATCTAATGTATTATTTTCTTTGTTTAGTTTTTGTACCAATTCAGACTCATCGCTTGTAAGCATCTTTTCTATTTGTTCTTTTTCTTTATCTGTTTTAGCATTATAATTAGCAACTAAGAACCACAATTTTTGTTCTTTTTCACTAAAATTGCAACTGTCTGGAACTAATATAATTCCTTCATTTGTATGACTTGTTGATATTTGTATAAATCCATCTTTGCATTCATTATATTTTGGTTTATATTCTTTTCCATTTAAATTAATTATAGTCTTTTCTTTCAATCCTAAATTTCTTATATTGGCTATACTTTCATAATTACAAATTATAATATATTCATCATTTTTTAAAGAATACTGTTCATTTCCATATAATTTTGCAATTTTATTGTAATCAGATATCTTCATTACTTGTTCTAGTATATCCAATTTCATTCTAGGAAATTGTTCTTTTATTTGATCTGAAGCTTTTCCTAATGTTTTTTTCCATGAAAATCCATCTGCTTCATAAATTGGTGCTTCTATAACATCTTTTAATTGTTTCATATCAAAACCATTTTGAATAAGCGTATATGAAATAGCTTGTTTTGAATCTTCTTGTAACTCTTGTGTATAAGTAATTTCTTTTTCATTACTATTTACAGTCTTTTCTGGTAAATTAGCTGTTTTGTATAAGTTCAAATCTACCGGTGTCATTTTTTCTAAATCAGCTTGCATAGAATTTTTTAATGCAATTGATGAAGATAATGCGGTAATTGTCATAAATAGCATTAAACATATTACACTCATACTAATTACAGTTGTATTAATTTTATTATGTAATTGTCTTAGTACAAACATATTAGTTCCTTTTAAGTATGTACTTTTTTTAGCTTGAACTAATCTTAATATTAATCCTGAAAAAGACCAAAATATTAAAATTGTTCCAACTACTCCAAGTAAAACTGATATTCCAATAGCTCTTGTTGTATCATTAACATTTGTCATGTTGAAAATTCCTTTTGTCACTTCCCAATAAGCATATCCTAAACCTACTGCTGCAATTATAAAAACTATAATACATACTATTGGATTTTTCATTTTTATTTGTTCATTCTTTTTAATTGCTGTTAGTAGGTTTATTAATTTATATCTTGATATTGTAAATGCATTGAAAAGTAATACAGCCAAATACATTACAGCAAAATATATACAAGTTTTAATACAAGCATTTTGCGAAAATACAAATTCAAATTTACTCATATCTGCTTGAAATAATTTTGCAACCAATATAGACATAAACTGTGATGCGAAAATTCCTAATATAAGACCTATTGCAAGAGAAATTATCCCAACAAGTACTGTCTCTATTAATAAAATTTTAGAGATTTGCCTTTTTCCCATTCCTAATGTCATATATATTCCAAATTCTTTTTTTCTTCTATTTATTAAAAAATTATTAGCATATACAATTAAGAGTCCTAATATTACAGCAATAAATACCGATACCATGCCAAGCATATTAATCATAAGTTTTATCATTTGTTTAGTAGAACTTGATACTTGTAGCATTGCTTCTTGACTATCAATGGAGTTAAACATATAAAATACTGCTACACCTAAAACCAAAGTAATAAAGTATATTGCATAATCTTTAAAACTCTTTTTCATGTTTTTTATTGATAATTTAAATAACATCTCCAAGTTCACCTCCTAATAAGGTTTGAACTTCTATTATCTTTTCGAAAAATTGTTTTCTTGTATCATTTCCTTTTATAAGTTCATTAAAAATCTTTCCATCTTTTATAAATAATATTCTGCTTGCGTAACTTGCTGTAAAAGAATCATGTGTAACCATAACTATAGTTGAATTTATTTTTTGATTTAAAATTTCAAAACTTTCTAGTAATTGTTTTGCAGATTTCGAATCCAATGCGCCTGTTGGTTCATCTGCTAATATTAATTTTGGATTTGTGATAATTGCTCTTGCTGATGCTACTCTTTGTTTTTGTCCTCCAGATATTTGATAAGGGTATTTATTTAATATGTCTGAAATTCCAAGTTTTTGAGCAACTTCTTTTACTTTTTTATCTATCTCATGTGCATTCACTTTTGAAATAGTTAATGCTAATGCAATATTTTCATAAGCTGTCAATGTGTCTAATAAATTAAAGTCTTGAAATATAAAACCGAGTTTTTCTCTTCTAAATTTATTTAGTTGATTTCCTTTTAATTTTGTAATGTCTTTTCCATCAATTATTATTTTTCCTGCTGTAACTCTATCAATTGTAGAAATGCAATTTAAAAGTGTTGTTTTTCCGTGATCCACTTGCTCCCATTATTCCAACAAACTCTCCTTTTTTCACTTCAAAGCTAATATTATCGATAGCTTTTGTTAGATTAGACTTGTTGCCATAGTATTTTTCAATATTTTTAGTTTCTAATACATTTTCCATCTTTCAATCTCCCTTTCTGTTTTATTACATTAATTGTACTACCTTTTTTATTTCTTGCCATCGATTTGCATTACACAAATCTTACTTTTTTGTAAGATTTGAAAAAAGCCACCATTTGAACTATAATTTTTGGAGTATAGTTCAATCTGGTAGCCTTTCTACATATTATTCTATTGCATCTTGTATAAAACTACTTTTTGGAAATGCAATTCTTATTTCTGTTCCAATATTTTCTTCTGAGTCTAGTTCTATTCTCAATCCTAACTTATTACATAATTTTTTACATAAATATAATCCCATTCCTGTTGATTTTTGTCCTACTTTTCTACCATTTGTTCCAGTAAAACCTTTTTCAAATACTCTTGTAATTTCACCCTTCTTTATGCCTATTCCATTATCTTTTATGCATAAAATTGTATTTTCTTTATTATTTATGCCAAACATTTCTATTTCTTTGTTACTAGATTTACTGTACTTTACTGCATTTTGTATTATTTGATTTATTATAAAAATACACCATTTAGAGTCTGTATATATTTGACCATCTAACTCGTGCAAATTTAATTTTACTTTATTTTGCAATAAGCTTCTTTTATTTTTTAATATTGCTGTATTTACAATCTCTTTTAAATTTTGTTTCTTTACATAATAGTCTTTTTCTGGTACATTACTTCTAGCATAAAATAAAGCTTGTTCTATATAATTTTCTATTTTGTCTAATTCTTCATCTATACTTTCTGTTACTTCGTTTTTATTATTTTCTATAATCATTTTTCCTGTAACTATAGGTATTTTTACCTCATGTATCCATAACTCAATATATTCTTTATAGTCTTCTGTTAAATGCTTGTACTTATTTACATTTTCAAGCATTGATTTTCCTGTCTCTTGCAATATTTCTTTTAAAATTTTGCTTTCTGAAAAATTTGATGTTTCAATAATTTCTGCTATTAGATATTTTTCTTTCAAATCTTCTAGCTTATCTTTCAAATTATTATAATATCTATTTTTTCTGTAATATTCTATAAAGAAACAAATAGAAAACATCATAACAGGTATAACCTCAATGTAGATCTTTACAAATTTGTGTATACTAAATGGAATCAGTAATATTTCAGAAGTTGCTACAACAAATAATAACACTAAAATGTAAATACTTTTATCCTTTATATATTCCTTAAAACTCATTTTAATATATACCCCTGTCCTCTTTTAGTTTCTATACAGTCTTTCATTCCTAAATCTTCTAGCTTATTTCTTAGTCTTTTCATGTTTACTGATAGTGTATTATCATCTATAAAGCTTTCGCTTTCCCACAAGTAATCCATTAGTTCGTCTCTTGATATAATTTTATCCTTGTTTAATAAAAGAAAGTGAAATATCTTTAACTCATTCTTAGTTAATTCTATCTTTTCGTTTTCCTTTTCTATAATGCTTTTAGAAATATCTAATGTGAGCCCATTATAATTAATTCTATTTTGATATGCTTCCATATTTTGTACTCTTTTAAGTAGCCCAGAAACTTTCGCAAGCAAAATTCGACTATTATATGGTTTAGTTACATATTGGTCTGCTCCGTTATTTAAACTTAATAATTCATCAATTTCATTATCTCTACTTGTCACCATTATTATTGGCACATTTGATAATTTTCTTATCTTTTTACAAATGTACTCTCCATCTGAATTAGGTAAATTTATATCTAATAAAACCAAATCTGCATTTTCTTTTAATATATCTTCTATTGGATTCTCAAACTTTTCTAAACAACATGCTTCATACCCATTATTGTTAAGAAAAATTTCAAGTTCATTTCGTAATTTTTCATCATCTTCAACTATTAATATTTTTGACATTTTTCCTCACTTCTTATATATAAAATATAGATTTATAAGACCATAAAAGTATCTATTTTTTCAATTAATTACTTTTCACTGTTTCTTTTATTTTATCTAATTTAGTAAAAAATCTAATATATTCATTCCTGCTTCTGTTTCAGTTTTATAAATTTCTGTATAACCGCATTTCGTACAACTTATAGTAATGAATTTTTTATTTTGCACATCAAATATTTTTGCAAAATTTCCTCCAGTAGCTTGAAATTGATCTCTTTCAAATTTTTCATTATTACATTTTGGACATTTCCACCTATCCATACATTATTTCCTACTTTGATAGGCTTTGCATATTCTAATCCTTTATTTCTAGTTTCATAATCTAAAGGGTGGCCTGCCGTATAAAAACCACAATTAGGTGCAACAAATACATTATCACCAAACTCTACTTTTGCACCATCTAATATTATACAATTATGATTCATATAAAAATTTTCTCCAACAGAAATATTATAACCATAATCACACCAAAAGTTCTGTTCAACTATTATCTGCTTTCCTGTTTCTGCAAATAATTTTTTAATTATTCTGTCTTTGCTTTCAAAATCTGATGGTTTTAAATTATTATATTCAAAGCAAATATCTTTAGCTTTATATCTATCTTTTATTAATTCTTTATCATAGTTAGTATCATATAATTCTCCTGCCAACATTTTATCTTTTTCTGACATAACTCTTCTCCAATCATAACAAAAAATTATTCGTATCTTTTTTCTCTCATAATATATAAACTATATATTCCTAATCGTATAAAACTTCTACTAATATATTTTCATTGTTTTTACTTTGATATATTATTAAGTCTTTCAAATTTTCTATAGGATTTATGCTCGTTCTTCCTTTGCTTTATACATTATCAGTTTTATATTCTCTCTATAACTTTTAATTTGTAACTATAACAATTTCTTTAATTCTTCTTTTACATACTCTAAATTGCTGTTTGTTAGTAAAGGAATTAAATTATTTATTTCTTCTATACTTTTATCCCACCACTTTAATTTTTCCATAATATCAATTAGTTCTTCATCAAATCTTTTTCTTAACGCTTTTGCAGGATTTCCTACAACTATTGTATATGGTTCAACATTACTTCCAACAACACTATTAGCACCAATTATTGCACCATCTCCAATATGAACTCCTGGAAGAATAGTTGCATTTTGTCCTATCCATACATCATTGGCAATGATAGTATCTCCCTTTATTGGTAAGTCATTTCGTGTTGGTGGTGTTTGTTTCCATCCTTCTAAAGTATAAAACGGAAATGTCGAAACTGCATTCATTTGATGATTTGCTCCATTCATAACAAATTCAACACCTGAAGCTATCTGACAAAACTTTCCTATATTTAACTTATCATTATTCCATTCGTAATGATGTGTTACATGACTTTCGAAATCAGAATCTGCAATATATGAAAAATCTCCTACAATAATATTCTTATTCTTTATTGTTGGCTTTATATATATTTCTTTATCATATCCTGCAATAGGATTTATTGTATTTGGATTAGGTATTTTTCCATCTTTCATACTATCAACCTCACTCTCAAATTACTAGTTATCTTTTATTTTTTCTTTAAATCTTTTGAATAATATATTAACATCAGTACAAGTAAAATCTCCGTCTTTGATTTCTTCTTCATAATTATCTATAAAGAAATTTTTAATTGTTTTCTCTTATTTATCAAAGCCTTGATTTACATAGAATGGTTTATATTATCTTCTCTATCTCTTTTTATTTGCTTACTATATCTATCCTCCTCTGAAAATATACAACCGCAATATTTTTGCATATATAATCCGAAGTTCTCTTGCTTTTGCTTGTCCTTCTCTAAATCCAACTCTAAAATCTCTGTATACAAATTCCAAGTCATATTTTTTAGCAATTTCACTTGCAATCTTTTTTATTGCTTCATGCTTTTGATATGGACTTACAAAAAGAGTTGTAGTAATTGCATCATAGCCATGTTCTTTTGCATATTTTGCAGTTTGCTCTAAACGTACTTTGTAACAATAATTACTGCATCTATTATCCAAATCATCTATTACATTTTTGCAAAAATTCTTAAGTCCATAATCTTCTTCAAAAATAGCATTTATGTTTATCATTTTACTATATTCCTTTAAAGTATCTCTTCTTGCTTCGTATTCTTTGTATGGATGAATATTGGGATTATACCAGTAAAGAGTTGGCTCTATCCCCTCATTCCTTAAAGTTTCTATACAATAAATACTACAAGGAGCACAACAAGTATGCATTAATAGTTTCATTTTAACCCTCCATCAATTTTTAATAATTTATGCTTCAAATTCTATTTTTAAATGCTTATATGCTGCCGGCATAGCTATTCTTCCTCTTACCGTCCTTGAAATAAAGCCTATTTGTATTAAATATGGTTCATATACATCTTCAATTGTATCTACTTCTTCTCCAATTGTAGTTGCAAGTGCATCAATACCAACTGGTCTTCCTTGATAATTTACAATTAAAGTTTCCAAAATTTTTCTGTCTATTTCATCAAGTCCAAGTTCATCTATTTCAAGTCTTGTAAGAGCAAGCTTTGTTATTTCTAATGTAATATTTCCATCGCCCAAAACAAGTGCATAATCTCTTACTCTTTTAAGCAGTCTATTTGCAATTCTTGGTGTTCCTCTTGAACGTCTTGCAATTTCCATTGCCGCATTATTTTCTATTTCAATTTGTAATATACTTGCCGAACGCTTTACAATAATGCATAAGTCTTCAACACTATATAACTCTAATCTATGTACTATTCCGAAAGCGATCTCTTAGCGGTGTAGAAAGCGACCCTGCTTTTGTTGTTGCTCCAATTAAAGTAAACTTTGGTAAATCAATTCTAATTGATTTCGCAGTTGGTCCTTTTCCTATCATAATGTCTAATGTAAAGTCTTCTAAAGCTGGATATAATATTTCTTCAACATTTTTGTTAATCCTATGGATTTCATCTATAAATAATATATCATTTTCATTTAAACTTGTAAGAATTGATGCTAAATCTCCTGTTTTCTCTATCGCAGGCCCTGATGTTATTTTTATTTTTGCATTCATTTCATTTGCAATTATATTTGAAAGTGTTGTTTTTCCAAGTCCTGGAGGTCCATATAGTAAAACATGGTCAAGAGGCTCACCTCTTTTTTTGGCAGCCTCTATATATATTTTCATGTTTTCTTTTACTTTAGTTTGTCCTATATATTCACTTAAAACTTGTGGTCTTAATGATGTTTCTAGTTTTTCTTCTCCAGAATTGATAGTTTCTGGGTTAATTATTCTCTCATTTTTCATACCATAACTCACATTCTTTTTTATAATTTGATTTCAAAAGTTTCATTTTAAAATATTGAATAATGTCTTACTTTTTTTACAGCTAATTTCCATATTTTCTTATAATAGCGTCAACGATTCTCTTGCTTGCTTTTCCATCACCATATGGATTTGATGCTTTACTCATTTTTTCATATTCTTCATTATTTTCAAGTAATTCTTTTGTTAGTTTATATATTGTTTCTTCATCTGTTCCTGCAAGCTTTAATGTTCCTGCTGTTATTCCCTCTGGCCTTTCCGTTGTATCTCTTAATACTAAAACAGGTTTTCCTAATGACGGAGCTTCTTCTTGAATACCACCGCTATCTGTTAGTATTAAATAAGATTTTGCTAAAAAGTTATGAAAATCAATTACTTCTAGTGGATCTATTAATTTTATTTTGTTATCATCACCAAACACTTCATTTGCAACTTCTCTTACTTTTGGATTCAAATGTACGGGATATACAGCCTTTACATCGGGGAACTCATCAATAATCCTTTTAATTGCCTTAAACATTCCTCTCATTGGCTCTCCTAAGTTTTCTCTTCTATGTGCTGTTATAAGAATCATTCTATCTTTTCCAATCCAATCCAAAATTTCATTTTTATAATTTTGATCAACAGTTGTAGAAAGAGCATCAATTGCAGTATTTCCTGTAACAAAAATATTTTCTATTTTTTTGCCTTCTTTTAGTAAACTATTTTTGCTATTTTCTGTAGGAGCAAAGTGCATATCTGCAATTACGCCTACCATCTGCCTATTCATTTCCTCTGGAAATGGAGAATATTTATTCCAAGTTCTTAACCCTGCCTCAACATGTCCAACATCAACTTGAGAATAATATGCTGCAAGTGCTCCAGCAAAAGTTGTTGTTGTATCTCCATGAACTAAAACTATATTAGGTTTTACTTTTTGTATTACCTCTTCTAAACCTTTTAAAGCTCTAGATGTTATATCACTTAAAGTTTGTCCTTGTTTCATAATATCTAAATCATAATCTGGAACTATATTGAAAGTATGTAATACTTGATCTAACATTTGCCTATGTTGTGCAGTTACACAAACAATACATTCTATTTCCTTTCTTGATTTTAATTCTTTAACCAATGGAGCCATTTTTATAGCTTCAGGTCTTGTTCCAAAAACCGTCATTACTTTAATCATTTTTTTCCTCTTTCAATCCTTTTATTTTTATATTACATCATTATTTATCTTAAATAAATATTTAATATTACTTTCATAAAATCTCTTTAATCTACTTGGTTCTACTGTAATTCTATATAACCATTCTAATTTTAATTTTATAAATATCTTTGGAGCTCTCTTCTTGCATCCACTAATTACATCAAAACTTCCACCAACTCCTACAAATATTCCTTTTTCAAATTTACTAAGATTTTTATATATAAGTTTTTCTTGATTTGGTATTCCAAGTGCAACTAAAACAACATCTGGATTTGCTTCCTTTATTTTTTCAAACACTTCATCCTTGTTGTTTACATAACCATCGATAGCTCCTACAAGATTACAGCTACTATATTTTTCTTTTATAACTTGTTGCATTTTTTCAATTGTTTCTTTTTTTGCTCCAAACAAGAACACCTTTTTATTATGTTTATCTGCTAATTCTAATAGTTTATTAGCTACGTCAACACCTAAAATGGTTTCTTTAATTTGATAATTCAATTTATCTGCTCCCTTTATTATTCCAACACCATCAGGTATTATAACCGTTTTATCATCTAATACTGCTTTTCTTAATTCTTCATCTTTTTCAGATTGCATTAGTGTTTCTGGATTTGCAGTAACAATAAATTGCTTTTCATTTTTAGTAATTTTTTCTTCTAATTCTGAATAAAACTCTGTTCTTCCATTTTTATAGATTTTGTCAAAATATTTATTAAAACTATTTTTACTATATTTTCTAAAACTATCTCTTAATAACAGTGCAATAATTACAAGGAATATTGAAAAGTTTGTATATATAAATGTGTATCCAGCATAAATACTTATACAGAAAAATATTGAAAGACCTTCATATAAATATAATGTATCTAATTCAATTTCCTTGAAATTTTTTAAAATCTTAAATGTTGACTTCAACCAAATTAATATTGGCTTTAGTAATACAGTCAAAAATCCAATAATACCAAAACTAAATATTATCATAAAAATGTCTCTTTCTATTGATAATGCTTCTGGTTGATTTAAATATCCAAGACCAAATAATTTATATTGAATTGATGATAATTTATACTTATTCAAATTGTAGACTAATTGTCTTGCTCTCATGTCACTAGGATGTAATTCTCCTGTTGCATATTTATTTTCTAGTAATGTAGATGACTTATAATCCCACATATAATACTTTTCTATTCTTTTTAATCTTTCATCTTGAAATTTTGTTCTATTAGTATTGCTTTCACCTTTACTAATATTTTCTTTCATTTTTATTAAATCTTTTCTGTTTGTTTCACTACCTTTTTCAATACCAGACATATCAACTGATAAAACATTATTATTAATATCAATATTCTTTTTTACTGGTAAATATGGATATATACTAATTGATAATATTAGTAATATCAAACAAGCTATACTTGAAAATAAGTCTTTTCTTTGCCTTTTTTTTATAAAGTAAATACCATCTAATATTACATGTGATATTAGAACTAATAGTGCAATAAAGAATGTTACTTTTGTTCCAATTAAAAGTAAAACGCCTACTGGTAAGATGATACAAACCCTACTTAAAATATTGATTATTTTATTTTTCCAATCATATTTTAACAAGTAATAAATCATAAAAGGTAATGTAATTGATAAAGCGTGCCCAAAAATCTGTCCAGAATCTAGCCAACCCTTATATCCTTGTTTAGTTGCATCAGAATATTCATATGTTTTAGCAGATGTACCTGTTATAACAGCTAAAACAATTGTAATTGTATATATTAGAAATGTAATTACTAATGTTTTCTTTAATTTATTAATAAATTCTGTTTTGTCTTCATTATTTATGTATACATAGTCCATAATCATAAACATTACAATCATATATGCTATATTAATCATAAATCTTAATTCATGTAATATTACAGAATTAGATACCATTATATCCTTTAAAATAATGCTATGTATCAATATTAAAATTCCATATCCAACAAATATTTTGGTGTAAGATTTTCTTTGTTTTTTATCTATAAAATAAATTATAAGACCTATTCCAAATACAAATAATGGTTTTATGATTGTTGATATTCCAACTGGAATATAACCTCTAATATTTAAAAATGATAATATATCAAAAATAGGTTGTAGTATTATAAAAAATAATACTAACTTTGTAATAACTTTAACATTAATAATTGTTTTTATCTTGTTTTTTATATTTTCCATCCTACTATCTATCCCTCTATCAATTTTATAAGTTTTTGTATAATTTGATTATTTCCGCAATCAAATTTTTCTAAATTATTTTCTATTTTTTTTATATCTATAGTTCCATCTAGTACCTTCTTCATTGTTTTTTCTAAATCCTGAGTAGAAATTTCGGTTGATATTCCATATTTTTCATTATCAAACATTTCCGATACACCAGATACATTTGTCGAAACAACTGCCTTTTTTAGTAGTAATGCTTCTTTAATTGCAACACTATATCCTTCAAAATCACTTGAAACCACAATACAATCTGCTTGCTTAATGTACGGATAAGGATTAAGTTTTAATCCTAATAATTCAACAACATCTTCAACCTTATATTCTTTGACAAGATTCTTAATCTTTTCTTCTTCTGGTCCATTTCCAATTATCTGAATTTTAAATTTATAATTTTCATTTTTTAAGTCTCTTGCAATTTCTATTAATCTATCTTGTCTTTTTTGAGGTCGCATTTTTCCAACATTTACAAAAGTAAAGACATCATTTCTAGGAACCACTTCTCTAGACTTTTCAATAATACTTTGCTCGTCTATTAGATTGTATAATACTTCGATTTTTTCTTTATTAAAATTATATTTTTTGCATAAACTCTCTTTAGCTACTTCAGATACAGTAATGATTTTATCCATTTTATTATATGTATCTATTATTTCTTTTTCCGAAATTCCTATATCAAATTTGTTAACATCATTGTGTATCCATGCAAGCTTTCTTACTTTCTTCTTAATGTCCGCAACCCATGTAGCACTTCTTCCTTCAAAGAAGCCTATTGCTATATCGCAATTTTCTTTTTCAACAATTCTATTTATTTTTCTTTTTCTTATAAATGGAATATATCTAAAAAGAACATATTGTAAGTTATTATTTCTTAACTGTATTATTTTAATATTTTTAGGAACACTCTCTAAAAATTCTCCTTTTTTTTGCAATAAAACTAATGTAATTTCATATTTATCTTGTAGTTCATTAATATAATCAACTAATACTTTTTCTGCCCCTCCAACTTCCAATGTATATCCAAAAAACATTATTTTTTTCATTTTTTTCTCTCCTTTTGTAAGTACTTTATATATGCTGGTATATACATAGCTAAACATTTAATTTTCGCTGGATGCTCTTTTATTGTCTTTATAAATCCATATTTTGCATATATTGAATACATATTATATGCTGCAATATTGTAATTTGTAGGTTCCAAATCATATAATTCTTTATAATAAGTCATTTGTCCTCTTGGATTTTTCTTTGCTAAATTAAAATAATTTGCGCTATAGCCTTCAATTAAATACTTTTTGTAAATAACGGGCTCATTAATACATAAAAATAAATACTTTTTACATATTCTGTTAAATACTAATGCTTCTGGTACGAATTTTTCATTTTCATATATAGGAAATGGAAATTCCTTCAACACACTAGTTTTAAAAACCATTTCTTTGTCACCAGTAATTTTGTGTTTATGATATAAATTATAATAAGTATCCACCATTTCATCCTGTGGAAATTTATGCCCAATTATTTGGTTTGTACCTTTTTTATAATTTAAAAAACATATTCCACAAATGTCACTTTTCTCTTTTATTATTTCAAAATATTTATGAATTTTTTTTAATGCATCTTGAGCAAAAATGTCATCTGAATCAATTCCTACAAAGTATTCACCTTGTGCTAATTCTACTCCCTTATTATGAGCTAAACTCTTTCCTTTATTTTCTTGTTTATAATAATTTATTTTTATTTTATTTTCTTTAATAAAATTTTTAACTGTTTCTTCTGTATTGTCTTTTGAACCATCATCAACAATTACCCATTCGAAATCTTTAAATTCCTGTTCCAATAAGGATTTGTATAAATTTATTAATTCATCTTTTCTATTGTAAGTAGGTGTAAATACCGTTATCATACTTTACCTCCATTTCACTTTTGAAAAATGTCGTCCCATTTTTTCATAATTTTACTTGGTATATAACAAAATGATTGTTCTTTAGCCTTTTCTCCAAGTTTGCTTAGTTTTTCCCTGTCATTCAATAAATCTATAATTTTTTTTGCCATTTCATCTTGATTTCTATTTGCAATTAAATATCCGTCTTCATCTTCTTTTATAATAGCTCTTGGTCCGACTGGGACATCAAATGCAATTAATGGAAGTCCACATGATGCTGCTTCTAATAAAACCATTGGAAAACATTCCGTTAAAGATGTCATAACATATATGTCTGAACTTAGTAAATACTCTTTTACTTGCTCTTTTGAAGCCATTCCTGTAATTTCAACTTTATCTTGTATGCCTAGATCCATAGTCAAGTTCTTTAATTTTTCATATTCATCTCCTCCACCAACTATGGTAAGAGTTGCAGTTTGAATTTGTTTTTGTACTTTGTAAAATACATGTATCAATGTTTCAAAATCTTTAACAGGATGTAATCTTCCAATTGCAATTAATTTATTGCCATTTAGTAAACTGCTCTCTTTTGGTATTTCTTCTAGCATATTAGGAATCTCAACAATTTTTATCTTTTTATTATCTTTTAACCATTTACTATAATTTTCTCTAGAACCTGGTCCAAGCACAATAAGATAATCTAAATTTTTAAAAGATTTTTTTATCCTTTTTATGTATTTTTTCGAATCATCATGAAGGTGCTCCTGTGTCATTGTAACAACCGACTTTGGTGCATATCTCGAAAGCATTTTTGCATATTCGATTCGTGTTGATAATACAAAGTCTGAGTCTATTTTTTTTATTGCTCTAACCATTAATGCATTTTTTAAGTACAATATTTTTATTGCTTTGAAACCTTGCTTTATTATTTTAAATGGGTTTTTACTTTTTACTGCTTTCTTAAATTCTATTCTATTAGGTTCATCATTGATTAAATATTTTATACTGATTTTTTGATTTACTTCATAAGCAGGATCCTTTTTCATTGAATATGCAGATATAATTTCAACATTATATTTTTTGCTTAATTCATTTGCAAAAGAAATGGTCTGCTTTTCAATACCTCCATGTTGCATATGTAATAATAATATTGTTATTTTTTTCATCTTAATTACTCCTAAACTTTTCTATTACAACATTCTTTTTTTCATTTATTTTATTAAAAACATCATGAATAAAACTATCTTTTAGTAAAATTAATACAATACCATATATTATACATCCTTCAATCATTTGGGCTATAATAATATATATTCCATGTAATGGTAAAATTTTTGATGTCATATATACTGTTATAAACATAACAACTGCAGCAATAACGTTGTTTTTTGATAGTAATAGTACCTTTTTTATATTTATTTCCTTTCTAACAAAGTAAAACTGAACAGCTGTTACCAAAAACTCAGCTATAACTGTAGTGATTGATGCTCCAATTGAAGCATATTTTTTTATTGTAATTAAATTCAAGATAAAGTTTGCAACTGCACCTATCACAACAGAAATAGTAAATTCGGTTTGTCTTTTTGTTGGTAATAGATACTGGATTCCAGTTATATTGCTAAGTCCAATAAATAATGTAATCGGAACAATGACATTTATTAATACTATAACTTTCTCATATCCTTGCCCAAAAAAGATTGGCACAAATTCACCCGAAATTAATATAAGTCCTGCCATTATTGGAAATGCCAAAAAGAAAACAAAACTAAATGAACGGTACATGTATCTTTTTAATTGTTCTTTATCTCCTTTAGCAAATGTACTTGCCATTCTTGGAACCATAACTGTTCCTAATGAAGTAGTCAAAGTTAGCAATAATTTTACTACCTTTTGTGATTGCTCGTAAAAACCAACCTCTGATTTATCTTCAATCATCATACCAAGCATTGTTTTATCAAGTACAGTATAAATTTGTACTGCGATTTGTGGAATAAATAGAAGTATAGTTGGCTTTAAATGTTTAAAAATATGTAATTTCTTTAATTCTATTTTTTTTATATACTTAGGAACATACATCCATAAAGATAAATTTCCAAATAAATTAGCTCCTGCAATTATAACAATATATTTTATTAAATCATTTGGAGATTTTACAAATATAAATATACATACAGCAAATATGAGTTTTACTATAGAATTTCTAATAACAGTTTTTTTAAATTCTTCAATGCCCTGAAAGAACCAACTAATATCAATACACTGGCTTATTAATTCAATAATCAAAATCCTATAGTATATTTTATATTCTCCATACATTCCATAAGTAAACCAGAATATTAATATTGAAATTGTCATTGTTATTGCTTTAAGCAATACTATTTCCCAAAACACAATGCTTCTTTTTTTCTCATCATCTTGAACATATGCAATTTCTCTTTGACCATACATAGAGATTCCTAGTGTTCCAAAAAGAATAAAATATGTAGCAATTGATAATGTATAACTATAAATTCCTATGCTTTCAGCGCCTAGTACTCTAGATAAATATGGTGTTGTAATAAGTGGCATTACAATTACTAATATCTGATAAAATAAATTATAAAAATAATTTTTTGAAATACTCTTTTTACTCATCGTATATCCTTTCATATTAACTTTTTAATGAAAATATTTCTTTATGTTCTTGGTAATATTTCTTCATTTCTGAAGTTTGTGGACCATATGAAAAATGTCCTACCAATATATTTTCTGATATAACCATTACTCTACTATATATTGTACAAAACTGACAAAGTTTTACTTCATCTAACCCCATATTGTTTCCTCTACACACATCAAATTTCTCCATTTTATTCCATGTTTCTCTTGGCAACAATATAGCTCCTATACTAAATCTAATTGGACAAATTGAATATGAAAATTCTTCCTTAGAAAATTTTCGTGAAATTTCATCTATATTTTTTAATTCTTGATTGCCATTTCCCCACATAAATTTTGCAATCTCTCCATTTTCAATAATTTGTTCTCCAGGAGTCGCATCCATATATGCTGATTTAAATTTTTCTTCAAATTTTGATAACAAATTAGTTTTCTCTAAGATCCTTCTGTAACTATATCCATTAATATTAATTAACGGTGCTACAAAGCCTACTTTATACTTATTTTCTTCTTTAACTTTTAAATATGTTTCTTTCAAGTTTTCAAAAAATCCTTCTGTAATAAACATATCTTCATCTAATTTATAAATATACTTTGCGCTTTTATGTAAATGAATTGCTATATTCTGTGCTAAAGTAACTTTGTTCATTTCTACACTTAAATATGACCAACTATTTTTTTCACACAATTCTACTAATTTTTCATTAAACATTCCTGGAGAAACAATGCAAACATCAAAATCTTTAGGAATAAATTTTTCAATTCTTTCAAATACTTCCTTCCATAAGAATTCTTTATACCCTGCTAAAATTATGCATAAATTTTCGCTTTTTTTACTTCTGTCAATAAATTCATATTTTCCTTTTAACTTTGCTTCTTCTTTTTTATTTAATTTTCTTTGATAAAATTTATTCCAAATTCCAAAAATTAATTTGTTCTTCTTCAAAAGTTCCCTTACTTTTTCCATTCATTTTCCTCCTAGGATTTTATTCTAACTCTCTTTTTGCACATAATAATGCTTCTTCTATAACTTTATGCATATCATAATATTTATATTGACCTAATCTGCCTCCAAAAATGACATTTGGTTCTTTTTCAGATAATTCTTTATATTTTTCATATAGTGCATTATTTTTTTCGTTATTAATTGGATAATATGGTTCTTTTTCGCTTGTCCAATTATCAGGGTATTCTCTTGTTATTACAGTTTTTTCCTGTGTACCAAATTCAAAGTGTTTATGTTCGATAATCCTTGTAAAAGGTGTTTCATAATCCGTATAATTTATAACAGCATTTCCTTGATAGTTAGAAACATCTAAAACTTCTGTTTCAAATCTTAGACTTCTATATTCCAACTCTCCAAATTTATAATCGTAATATTTATCAATCATTCCTGTAAATACAATTTTTTTTGAAATATTTTCTAGTTCATTTCTGTGTTCGAAGAAATCGTAATTTAATTTTACTTCAATTCCATCTAACATTTTTTCAATTATTTTTGTATATCCACCAATAGGAATTCCTTGGTATGTGTCATTAAAATAGTTGTTGTCATAAATAAATCTAACTGGTAATCTTTTTATGATAAAAGAAGGCAACTCTGTAGCCTTTTTTCCCCATTGCTTTTCAGTATATCCCTTTACTAATTTTTCATAAATAGTTTTTCCAATCAAATTGATAGCTTGTTCCTCAAGATTTTTAGGTTCTTTAATGTTGCTGCTTCTTTTTTCTTCTTCAATTTTTTCTTTAGCCTGTTCTGGTGTTACTACACCCCATAATTTATTAAATGTATTCATATTAAATGGTAAATTGTATATTTCCCCTTTATAATTTGCAACAGGCGAATTTGTATATCTGTTAAACTCTGCAAATTGATTTATATAGTCCCATACTTCTTTATTGCTTGTATGAAAAATATGTGCACCATATTCGTGTACATTAATTCCTTCAACTTCTTTTGTGTATATATTTCCTCCTATATGGTTTCTTTTATCAATTACTAAACATTTTTTCCCTCTTTTATTTGCTTCATATGCAAATATACTTCCAAATAATCCCGAACCTACTATTAAATAATCATATCTACTCATTTATTTTTCCTCCATATCTTTTAAAACTTTATCAAAAACTCTGATTGTAAACTCGCCATTTCTTACTTCTTGTTGTAATTTCGAAATATTGGCAAGTTTCTGATTGTAGTCTGATAGATCAATTTCATTTATATCATATATCTTACTAATTGTATAACCAATGTTATATTTATTAACAAAATCAGCAATAGCTGCTTTTTTCCACACTATAACAGGTAGTCCTGCTGCAATATAGCAAGATAATTTATGTGGATTATTATATTTTGTATATTTTTTAAATCCAACATTTTCATCACTATCGTCAAAATTTCCATCCCATATTAGACCTAGATTTGCTTCTATTTTATCTGGTAATTCATTAGGTGGATATTTGCCATTATATATCAACCTTTCATTTATATTATTTTCGATTCCTACACCGTACAAATTAATATAAAAATTCATTTTATCTTTATCTAATTGATATAAATATGGACTTTTGGCTTTGATTAAGTTTCCAGCATAAGCAATTTTTAAAGAATTAGGTTCAATTGTATTATTTTTTCTTGTGTAATTTTCTTTTTTATCGCAAATATAATCAAATAAATCTAATGTATAAATATTGGCATTTAATCCCATTTCTTCTAGATATTTTTTCATTCTTTCATTATGTGCAATTATATATTTTATTTTAGATAGTCTATCAAACTCTTGTTTTTTTAGTATTTCATCATTTCCTCTTATGCTATCTAAATCATGTATTAATACCACTGTTTTATCTTTATTAACAAAGCTTAATGCCATTAAAAATAATCTATTAAGTATTTTCGTAGTTTCATACATAGGGAATTGAAGAACAAGAACTTCTTTTTTCTTTTTGCTTTTTAGAATTGTTGAAAATATTTTTTTTCTATATTTAATTTTTTCTATAATTCCGTTTCCCTGAACTAGTAATACACTTTCCGCATTATATTTTTTAGTTAATATTTCAATTATATCGCTTGGCGCTTTCGGTCCAGCATTAAAACTTCCTGCGCCTTTTACAGTTAATATTATCATTTACCATACCTCAGCTTTCTTTATTGTTTTCATCATTTTTATTTGTCTTAAATATATCTTTATATCCAATACCAATAATTGCAAGTATTATTAATGCAAATGATATAGCTTTCCATATTCCACTATCTAATAATATGATTGCAAACATACCTAATGTTGCACTAATTCCATATAAAATTAGAACTGATTGTTTCTGCGTATATCCTTTTGCCATTAGCCTATGATGTAAATGTCCTTTGTCTGGAGATAATATTGCTTTTATAGATTTGCCCTTGATAACTCTTCTTACAATTGCAAATAATGTATCAAAAATTGGCAGTCCTAATACTATTAAAGGTGCAATTAATACAATTGCTGTATATGTTTTTGCTACACCAATTATTGATATTACTGCTAATGAATATCCCAAAAAATTAGAACCAGTATCACCAATATATGTTTTAGCAGGATTGAAGTTGTATGGAAGGAAGCCTACAATGCTTCCTGCAAGTGCTGTTATTAATATAATTGGCACTATTGAAGCTCCATTTAATGAGAAAATAATTAGAAGTGATAAACATGAAATTAATGTGATTCCAGATGATAGACCATCTAAACCATCAATTAAATTAATAGCATTTGTTATTCCTACAATCCAACCTATTGTAATTGTATATGTTAATATTTGATTAATTGGTATTGCGTTATCAAAGAAAGGAATATTTATATTTTCGATTTTGACTCCGCAAGCAACTACAATTACTGCAGCCGCTATTTGCCCAGACAATTTTACTAATGGAGGTATATTCTTAGAATCATCTATAAAACATGTAATACCTAATACTATAATTCCAACAAAAAATCCAATAAGTTTCAGGTAATATTGTTCTTCCCCAAAAAAGTTAACTTTTTTTTCTATACCCATTGTTAATAATAAGTATATAATTGATACAAAGAAACCACATATTACTGCAACTCCCCCAAGTCTTGGCATCGGTTTTTTGTTTATTCTTCTCTCATTTGGAATATCTATTGCTCCAACTTTCTTTGCAAGTCTCATTGTATATGGTGTTATTACAAAAGCTGTAATGAATGCTAATAAAAATGCTATTGCTATATCTCCCCACATCTTTTATTCCTCTTTTCCTTTTTATATTTTTTCAATATTTACATTATATCCTATGAAAAGTCCTGTTTCAATTACTCCTGAGATACATTTCATTTGTTTTTCCAAATCTTCATGAATTTCTTCAAATTTAGTATCTAGAATAAAATTTCCATTTTCAGTTATAACAGGTCCATCTTTTGCAACTGCTTTTCTTAATTTTATTTCTTTTGCTCCAATTTCGAATAATTTTTCTTTTACATATAGCATTGAATTAGGAAAACATTCTACAGGAATAGGACATTTTTTTCCAAATTCTGATGTAATTTTGCTTTCATCTATTAAAATAAAATTCTTATTTGAATTCAAAATATTAAGCTTTTCCTGAAACATTGCTGCTCCTCTACCTTTAATCAACCATCCATGCTTGTCTACTTCATCTGCTCCATCGAAACACCAATCTGGTTTTTTTTCTAATAGCGTACATGTTGGTATTTTAAAATAGGAACATATCATTTTTATTTCATGGGATGTTGGTATTGCAGTAATATTAATTTTTTCTTTTCTTATTTTATCTGCAATAGCACAAACAGCAAGAAAAGAGGTGGAGCCAGATCCAAATCCTATTACTTCCCCTTCTTTTACTTTTTCTGCTACTTTTAGAGCTAGTTTTTGTTTTTGTTCTTTATTTGTAATTTCTGAATTCCATTCTAATTTTTCTATCATTTGTTCATTCCAGTTCATTAAAATGCCTCCTAAAACTCTATTTTCTAATTTATATTATAAATTAGAATTTTATTAATATGGTAACCAAAAGCGAAGTCCAAAATGTGAAATTTTTTTATCATATGATGTGTTGATACGGTTAATCATAAAATCGTTATCTTTTCTTGTTGCTTTTTTATTATCCCCCAAAACAAAACCATATTTATATCCTTTTTTCTTTAATGCATTAATGAATCTCTCATTTGTAACCCCAAATGGATATGCTATAACTTCTGTTTTTCCCATGTAATTTTCATATTTTTGAATATCCTCTAACATTTGTTCTTTTTTGTATTTTTTTGCAGCCGCAATGCCATCTACTTCTTTATGCATTCCATATGTATGCGAATAAATTTCCACATTTGGATATTCCTGTTTTGTTTTTTCTATTTGGTCTTTTGACATGTATGATATAAGTTCTCCTGTCCAATTATTCGGAGTATCTCCTATTTTTTCACTATTTTCTCCTATCATAAATAGAGTTGCATTTATATTATATTTTTTTAAAATTGGAAATGCGAACTGATAATTTGATAATAAACCATCATCAAAAGTTACTAATACGCTTTTAAAAGGTAAGTTAATTTCTCCTCTTTTCCATTTGCAAAATTCATCCATGGTTAATGTTTTATAATGATGATCATGTAAGTATTTCATTTCTTCTTCAAAATTTTCTACTGAAATACACCATAAGTTTTTCTCAGATGAACTTTTTTTATTTGTAGCTACGTTATGGTAACTTAGCACTGCTATTTTAGGTTCGTGATATAAATATACAATTGCCGTTGTTGTTAAAATAATTCCTAATATAAATATAATTCCAACTAATTTTAATATATTTTTTTTCATTTTTTTTATGTTCTCCCCCAATATTTAATATTAATCATTTGCTTATTTTACTATGATATTTTGAATTTTTCTTATTATTTCATAATTCTAAGTCTTTGTAAATGCTTTATCTACATAAAATTATTTTTTTTTTACAACACATCAAAAACATCAAAATTACAGTTCTCTTTTCCCTATATAATAATTCTTCTTTCCTCGTTTAACTACAATATAAGTATTATCAATAAACATATCATCTGTAATTTGTATATCCTGGTTTTCAATTTTATCTCCATTAACTGAAATTGCACCATTAGAAATAAATTCTCTTGCTTCTCTTTTACTTTTTACAACACCCATATCAGTAATAAAATCAACAATATTTGCATTACTTTTTACTGTTTTTATATCTTCTCCACCAAATAGCTCAATAATATCTTCTTTTGACATATTTTTAAACTTATTTTGAAATAGGTTTTCTGCAAGTTTTACAGCCTTTTCGTACTCTTCTCTTCCATGAAGAAAAGTTATTATTTCTTTTGCAAGTGTTTTATGTGCTTCTCTTAACTCTGGGTGCTCTTTATTTTTTCTATCTAATTCTTCAATTTCTTCTTTTGATAGGAATGTATAAATCTTCAAATAATCAATTACCATAGAATCTTCAACATTGATAAAGAATTGATATAGTTTATAACTAGAAGTTTTATTTTTATCAAGCCATAAGGCGTTTCCTTCACTTTTGCCAAACTTTTTGCCTTGTGAATCTGTTACAAGTGGCATTGTAAATGCATATACTTCGTCTCCTGTAGTTTTTCTTATTAAATCTATTCCAGCAGTTATATTTCCCCATTGATCTGAACCTGCACATTGAAGGTTTACACCTTTATTTTCATGTAAATATTTAAAGTCTAGTGCTTGTAATATCATATATGTAAACTCTGCAAATGTAATTCCAGTTTCTAATCTTCTTCTTATTATATCTTTATCTAACATATAATTTATATTAAAAAATTTACCATAATCTCTTAAGAACTCTATTATATTAATATCTTTTATCCAATCATAATTATTTACAACTTCAAAGCCAAAAATACCTTCTACTTGTTTTTTTAATGCTTCAAAATTTTTCTGGACCTCTTCTTTTGATATCATAGCTCTTTCAGATGTTGGTCTTGGATCTCCAATCATTCCTGTAGCACCACCAACTAATAATATTGGATGATGTCCTGCATCTTTTAATCTTTTAGATATTAAGAAACTTGATAAATGTCCTACATGTAAACTATCTGCAGTTGGATCTGTACCAATATAAAAGCTCATACCACCTTCATTTAGCTTTTTTTCTAATTCTGGACTTGAAATATCTTTAATTAATCCTCTCCATTTTAAATCTTCAAATAATGTCATATATTTTCCCCCTATCTGTTTTTATAAAAAAAGAGCTAAATAATCCCTGTTAAAGGACGATTTAACTCGTGGTACCACCTTTATTCACAATACTTTCAAGCAGTATTGCCTCAAAATTTAGCTGTTCGTTGCTAACGTTAATTACTATATAAGAATTGTAATTCATAAATCTACACCTAATAGTTTGCACCTTCCACTATTTCTCTTTTATAACTATAGACTTACTACTGGTTTCTTTTTAAAACATAATCAAATTCAATTATTCTTATTATACTATTAATAACTGGTTTGTCAATAAAAATTTAAAAGTATTTACTTGTATTATTAAGTTTTATATATTTAATAATTTTTTTACCAATCTCTATAACCTTTTATTTTTATATATCTTAGTTTTGAATAATGATATGTGTCTAAGTCTCTATTAAAAGCATCGAATGTATGTGTTGCAACAAAAATTTTATCATTTATACGATTAACTATAAATAAAGAATGCGCAAATTTTATTCCATCAAAAGATAATTGTACTATATCTCCATTGTCAATTTCAATTCTATTAACTTCATTTCCAAATGGGCCTACAGTTTTATTTGTAGTTAAAAATTTATATAAAAATTCTACGCCAGTCCACGATGGTGATTTTGCATTTGCATTATTGTAATACCAACCATTTATATTGCTATAATTCATGGTATTTGTACCTGCGTAAATACATTGTGATATAAAATTTGTACAATCTCCACCCAAGTTTTCATAATCATAAAACTTAGTGTTTCTTGAATATGCCCACTTTTTAGCATATTCTATTGCTTTTGCTTTATCATACTCTTTTACTTGCATTTTAAAAGCACCTCCATGCTTTTATTTTATTAAAAAGCTATTAAAAGGTGCCTTTATATAATTTGCGTTATTAGTTAATATATAAATTTCTTAATAATTCTATTTCTTTTGCATATCCCATAATATCTTCTTGTGGAGTTTCTAAGTAAAATGGTAATTTTCTTAGTTTTGGATGATTAATAATTCTTCCTAAAGCATCTAGTCCAATAGTTCCTTTGCCAATTTTTTGATGTCTATCTTTATGGCTTCCAATTGGATTCATACTATCATTAATATGAATTGCCTTTAGTCTATCTAATCCTATAATTTCATCAAATTCTTTTAATACACCATCCAAATTATTTATAATATCATATCCTGCATCATTAACATGGCATGTATCTAGGCAAACCCCTAGTTTTTCTTTTACAGTTACTTTGTCTATTATTTGTTTTAGTTCTTCAAAGTTTCTTCCAATTTCGCTTCCTTTTCCTGCCATTGTTTCAAGTAATACTGTTGTTGTTTGTTCTTTACTTAGAACTTCGTTTAAAGCTTCTGCAATAAATTCAATTCCAACTTCTACGCCTTGTCCAACATGGCTACCTGGATGAAAATTATACATATTTCCAGGTACATATTCCATTCTTTTTAAATCATCTGCCATTGTGTTTTTAGCAAATTCTCTTATTTTTTCATCTCCTGAGCATAAGTTTAGTGTATATGGTGCATGAGCTAAAATTGGTGCAAAATTATTATCTTTCATTATTTTTAATAAACTATCTACATCATCTTGTTTAATTTCCTTTGCTTTTCCGCCTCTTGGATTTCTGGTAAAAAACTGAAAAGTATTAGCCTTTATTTTTAATGATTCTTCTCCCATGTTTTTAAAACCTTTTGAGGCAGATAAATGACAACCTATATTTAACATATTAAAACTCTCCTTTGTTTTTTTCACATTATATCATAAATTAAAATGTTTTTATATCAAATTTACTTAATATTTTTATGTATTACTTTTGTATTATTCCATATTCATTAGTAATTAGTTCCAATAATTCCTGTATTTGTATAGAAAAAAACTATAATAAAACAAATAGCAAAATAATACTAAAAATAGTTACATCTATTTGCCAATTTCTAACTTCTTTTTTATCCAAAATAAAATCCCCTCCTTATAATTTATTCTATTTAGGAAGAGATATTTTTATTCTTTTTAAACATTTTTTTGCATTTCAATAATTTTTTTAAAAATCTTTATATGATTTTTTTCATCTAATATGATTCTTTGAAATAGTTTACGTATATCTTGATTTCTAGTACAATAGATTGCCTTAGAATAACCTTCAATTGCTGCTTTTTCAGTTTCAATATTGTATTCCATCATATGTACTAAATTCGTAAATTTATATTTTACATTTTCAGTAGTCCAACAATTTCCTTTACTACCAATAAAATATGGCGTTTTTCCTAACCTTTTTATTAGATCCCCAACAAAATTCAAATGCTTCATTTCTTGAATTGCAATTTGTATCATGATTCCACTAATAACATTAAAATCTGATAAATCCATATGTTCATATACATATTGTGTAACAGCAGAAAGTTCTCCAAGTTCTCCTGACATATCATCATAAAGCATATTAGCATAATTTGAATTTTTTACTACATATTTTACTTCTGGATAAGGAATATTGTCTAATTCATGTAACATTTCGTTTAGTTCTTCATTGTTCATTAAATTATCACCTCGTAATAATTTATGAAATTAATATTATTATAGTGAATGTCCATGTTTTATTTTGGTGGTGAATTTTTATTTATAGTTTAAGTCCAATTGTCAATCAATTCATCTATTTTTATTGTCAGTGTCTTATGGAACAATTTTTCTGACTATTGGTATTTTCTTTAATACATATACAATTGCTAAAGAAATTAAATATGTAGTTATTATTCCAAGTGTCCTCCATTGCCATGAGTAAATATTAATATTAAATATCAATATTTCATAGTATTTAACAATCATATGTATTAAATATATTCCAAAGCTACATCCAGCAATATCAGAAATTATTTTTTTAATTTTATCGTTAGTTATTATATAATTGAATCTAATATTTTTAATAAACACAAATACTCCGGTCGCTAACAATACAGAATGAAATTGGGTGTAACCAAATAGGGTTTTATTTAATTTATTTGAAGATAGAGTCCAAAAGTATGTCATACTATATCTAAAAAAAATGGATAATATTGCCAAACAATATAATTCTATTCTTTGTTTTTTAGTTAAATTTTGAGTTGATAGTAAATACCCTAATAAGACAAATATTATATATCCACCAATTTGAATAGATAATAAATTATTATAATTTATTCCAAGCAATTTCAACACAATCGGCAAGACTGATTGTGTTATAAAGATTCCATAAACAGTATACCAGCAAATAGTTCTATACTCTTCCTTGGCTAATATAGATAATGTAGGGATTGTTATATATATACCTAATATTAAAAAAATAAAATAATATGTATTTTCTTCCTTGTTTGAAAAGAATATATTTAATAATGTTTTTACAGACATATTATCTATTTTTAACTGTCCAGTGCACTTTTTCCATATTAACATTACGCTAGCCCAAAATATAAATGGAATGACTATTTTAATAAATCTTTTTTTAAAATAGTCCACTGTGCTATATCTTTCTCTATATTTCATCAAGTTAGCACCGGATAGCATTAAAAATACAGGTACTGCCCAGTAAAATATACATTCCACTATTAAACTTGTCGACCATGCGGTCACATACTTTATTGAAAAATTATGAACAATTCCATTGCAATGTAATGCAATAACAGCAACAATGGACAAAATATTTAAAATATCAAAATATACTATTCTACTATTTTTTCTGAACATTTAACAGGCATAAATGCTTCATTTTTCATCATATTTCTCCTCTATTTTGCTTTGTCTAATAAGTCAAATATAAATCTATATCTCAAGAATCAATTAATACTCCAATGGTTCTTTAAGCAATTTCATAATATTTGAACTTTTATCAATAAATTTCTTCGTTTACATTTATTTCACTTGTTTTACAATACTCTATAACCTCTGGAATTATCATAAAAAGTATTGGGCAATATAATATATTTACAATTCTTGGGTTTAATAAGCCAAATAATAAATATAAGCTACATAGCATAACATCTTTATATTTTTTTCTCTTATATAATATAATTAATAATACATTTATTAGTATAATAAAACATATAGCAAAAATATAGCCCTCTTTAAACACCATCTGGATATACTCATTATCTATATAATTACTTTTATAACTACCATATTTTATTTTTTCTTTTAATCCTAATCCTAATAGTTCTACATCATCGCCAAATGGCCTTATCCCATAATATTCAATATTATCATAAGTTTGTTTTAATCTATTTGAAAGTGCCGAATTAATATTGTTCCATATGCCTCCTGATGGATAACACATAACTATAATAAGACTTATTATAGGATATATAATAAAACTTCTAGAAAATATATACGAATATACTTTTTTAGCATTTTTTAATATTTTTTCCTTATCTATTCTTTTTAATGCCTTCCACATTATTGCTAGTCCTATAACTACTTGAAGCATTATAAATTCTGTTCTTGAGTCAGTTATAAAATACGCGAACGCGTTAATTAATTGCATTATAAATAATTCTCTAATTTTTATTTTACTTCCTTGATTATATAAATATAGTATCGATGAGAAGGCAATCATCTGAGCTAAATTAGTTGTATATACAAATCCTAATGAATATCTTGAAATTTTTCCTCTTGGTACTATATAATTCTGTGTTATTCCCAATATAGATAATAAAACTAAAATGCTTGTTAAAATTATTTGTAAATTCATTGTAGATTTTATAATTTTTCTATAATCTGTCTTATATGATGACATTAAAAGAAGCATTAGAAATAACATCCTTTTATTTTTAGTCGTAATAAAATTTATTGTTAAACTTATCATCATTATAATTATTAAAAAATAAATAAATTTTACAAATATAGGCTTTTCTTTCCACTTAGCTTTACTTATATCTTCCTTATAACAAGGTAAAATGGAAATTAGTCTTATAAATAAAAGTATATATATTGCATACCTTATAATCTTAGAAATTATCTCTATAGGAGGATAATCTATTTCTAACGAAGAGGTATCAAGAAAAAGAGTACAATAATATATTGTAAACAATATCAAAAAATTATTTAAAACAAAACTTTTTAATTTCTTTATCATTTTTTAATTATTCTCCTCCTCTTCCAAATATTTTAACAATCTATCATAGCCTTGTTTTAAATCATATTTAGGTCTCCAGCCTATAGATTTGATTTTTTTATTATTTAGTATCATATTATTATTGGGAGCAAAACCAAAATTCTTTTTTGATATTTGTATTTTCACATTAACTAACCCTTTCCCATACTTTTGTGCTAACCACTTTGCACTATCTAAAATTGTCATATTAGTTGCATTAGATACCAAATTATATGCTTCACCATTTTTTCCATTTAATAATATACACAGTATTCCTATAACTGTATCAGTTGTATATGAAAAATTGATTGACGAAGAACCTTCTGATTTTAAAATTATGTCTTGTTGTTTTAATATTGAATCTGCAAATGCCTTAAATACTCTACTTTCTTTACTGCTTATTCCCGCACCAAACGTTTGAGCTATTCTAGCAATTTTTACTGGTACATTATATTCATCATAATAGCTATAACTGTATAACTCGCATATTCTTTTACTCTGGGAATAAGAGCTTCTAATGTTTAAAGGATCTATAAATCCTTGTACGTCTTCTTGTACATCATTAGAGTTTAAAACTCCATACATTTCCATAGATGATAAATATACCATAGATTTAACATTACATATTTTAGCTTGTTCTAAAATTTTTTTAGTCCCAATTATTGAAATATCCATTGTCTCTACTGGTTTTTCAATAAAAAATCTAGATTTAGTTGGTGAAGCACCATGTATTATGTAATCTATATTTAGAGCTTTAGGCTCATAATCTTTAATATCTGAAACTATATAGTTTATACTATCTTCATTTTCAAAAATCTCATTTGCCTCATCTAGATTTCTAACAACTAAAAACACTTTTGAATTTAAATTATCTTGTTTATTCTTTAATAAAAGCGATTTTACTAAGATAGAACCAATAAGTCCGGTTGCACCAGTTACTAAAATTGATTTATCTTGTAATTTATTCCAATCAATAATTGATGTATGAATTATTTCTTCTAAGTCCTGCTTTAAAATAGAATTCATCTTAGATCCCCCATACTTCCTTATTTTTCCTTTGTTTAAGCAAAGCTTGAGCTATATAATAATCTTCTGGAGTTGTAATCTTTATGTTGTCATTTAAACATTCAGTAATATGTGGTTGTTTATACTTTCCGTATTTCATCATTACACTACATGAATCAATGCAGTTTAAATCATTATTTTTCATTGACTTTTCTTCTGCATCTAAAATATCTTTTAAATAAAACGTTTGTGGAGCCCTTGCTATATAAGTGTTTTCTCTATCAGTTATTTTTTCAATTTTATCGTGACATACTGAAATAGCTGTTGTTTCTCTTTGCTTTAAGCAACTTATTGAAGTACCATACTTTTTTACATTTTCAATATTACTGTCAATTAATTTTTCGTCAATTATAGGTCTAACTCCATCATGTATTAGAACTATATCTTTATCACCTTCTTTTATCTTTTCTGCTGCCTTTAGTCCATTTATAATTGATTCTTGTCCAGTTTTTCCACCTTTTACAATTAATTTTACTTTAGAGATTTCAAACTTTTTTACAATTTTTCTTAAATATTCAATATGCGAACTTATACACGCTATTACAATTGCATCTATGCTTTTTGCATTTTCAAATATATTTAATGTATGTATAATTATTGGAACTTCGTCTATTTCTAGAAACTGTTTTGGTGTACCGTTTGTTTTCATTCTTTTTCCTGTACCACCTGCAAATATTATTGCTATATTCATTAATAATTTTGTACAATATTCTTTTATATTGTACTCCCCTTTCTTTCTAAGTAAATTATTTATATTTATTTTTCATTTTGTTTCTCTTTAATTTAGATATAATCACATATACAATATAATTGTAGTTTGTTTTTCCAAGAATTTTTACTATTTTACTTTTGCTAGATAACTCGTTATAAATATCTTTGTTATTTTGTAGTACATAATCTTTAAACTCTTTTATTTGTTTTAGATTTTGTTTATCAGTTTCCAATACCATATAAAATCCAGAAATTGTATTAGCAACATGACTTGCAGCATAATTCAATAAATATTTTCTTTTATTTTCACTAAATTTATTATCATTATAAAAATTAATTATATCTTTCGAGACTTTTATATGATCCTGATAATGCTTAATAGCACCATTTAAGCTTACACTTTGTCCTTCATTTCCTAATCTATATACATATATAGGGTAATGAGTTATATATATAGTATTAGCAGAAGCTATTGGATACATTGCATATTGAGTATCTGTATAAAAACACTTTTCTAATAGTTTCAATTTGCTTTTTTTTAGAATTTCTGTTTTATAACAAACTGTATACATATTTAAATGATGAGTTGCTTCTAATATTATATCTTCTATGTCATATTCTTTTTCGAATTTATTACTAAAAAAATCTTTTAATATATATTTTTTTTTGTTTTCATAAAACTCTTTGTATGGTGTGTAAACAACATCTGTATCGATATTTCTTAATAATTCTAAAAACTTTTTAAAATTATTAGAATCATACCAATCATCACCATCTAATTGCTTAAAGTATTTTCCCGTAGCAATTTCTAAACTTTTGTTTATCGTTGAGCCATATCCTCCATTTTCTTTATGTATTAGTTTTACTACATTAGGATATTTTTCTTCATATTCCTTTACTATATTAGCAGTATTATCTATTCCGCCATCATCTTCAACTAAAATTTCAATATCATCTATATCGTCTACTAATAAAGATTCTAATGTATTTGATATATAGTTTTCAACATTATATGCTGCAACTGAAATCGTTAATATTTTACTCATCTCTTATTCCTCCAATTTTCCATTCACAAATAAAATGCTTCTCTCTATCTTCCGGTCTTGGGATTTTCATATAATCTCCAAACATATTAGTCATATATTTATCATTATTTTGGGCAACAGGCAATTTTATATTTTCAAATATTTCATATTTAGTTGGCAATATATCCTTTCGTTCATACATTTCTCCCCAAAAATGTTTTTTTCCTGTTGGAACAGATATATATTTAGAATTTTCATTTTTACACATTGACATTATATTTTTAGAAATTCTTAACCAGGTATTAAAATTTATTATAGAAAATATTTTTCCTATAAATGCTTTGATTTTTATTGTCTTAGTATATTTCTTATTGCCTTTAAAACTCAAATATTTTGTCTTTTTCTTGTAAATGCGTACGCAAGATGTTACAAAAAGCATTGCTGTTATTAATATTCCATGTAAATTCCTTATAATCAGATTATCAAACATATTTTCAACAGGAAAAATATCAATAAATACCCCATCTTTGCTATAATCCTCGTATAAATATTCTTTAAATGATGTACCTTTTAGTTTTATTCTTAAGAAGTTAACATCAAATTCATTGTCATAGGAGTTTTCACATATATAATACTTTTTATTAAATTCTGGAGTATTTTTATATATTTCAATTAATTTTTCACAATCTTTTCTAGTCATATTAATATCCATATCTTCATCCCATGGAATAAAACCTTGATGTCTAATAGCTCCTAAAGCACTTCCACCCCCTAAATAATAAGTTATATTGTTTTTCTTAAATATTTCATCTAATTCTTTTATCATATTCAGAATACAACTTTGTATAATTTTTATATCTTTCATTGATAATTCTATTAACTTTTCATTTTTTAATTTATGCATAGATTTATTGGTATTTTCCATAATTTTCCCCTTTAAAAACTCTTCTCATATTTTTTTCTGTAACTTTTTACATCAAAAAAGACATCTTTTTTTCCACCAATTTACTTTCTGAATGCTCATAAACTTAACTTCTTTATAATTATATCCTTTTGTATTAATCCACACATCTAAAAGTTTTTCGCTTATTCTTCCTAAATGCCTAGCATGGAAACTATCATATTTGCTTGGATCAATTCTTTTTTCAAATTTCCTTTTTATTACTAGTCGAGGTCCGATAATTGATAAATCGCCTTTCAATATGTTTAAAATTTGTGGTAATTCATCTAATGATGTTTTTCTAAAAATTTTTCCAATCTTAGTAACTCTAGGATCGTCTTGGAGTTTGTACTTTTCTCTAAATTCTTTTTTTGTTCCTCTGTAAATTCAGCAATCATATCTTCAGCATTCTGCACCATACTTCTGAATTTATATATTCCAGTTTTATTTGTATCCTGTCTTCTTTACTATTGATTCACTGATTGTCTTTACTTTATTTGAAACTTCATAATCTGTTTGTCCAAACACTTCTTTATGTAATTTCTTTACATTTTCCTGTAGTGTTACAGGAACTCCATACCATCTGTCTAAAGTTATGCCTTTAGTTTCATAAGGCCAGCCTATACTATCTGAGAATGAATATGTTGCAGCTTGTGGTAGAAGAGATAATAACTCATCTGATTTTATGTTTGTATAAACTTTTGGTAATATTATATTTGCTAGATTGTTTAATTGCGAAACATTCATTGTTTTTGCTTTATCAGCTATTGCCATTAATACTGTTCTCATTCTTTCTGTTCTTTTGTAATCTCCACCTGCAGTATATCTAATTCTTGAATATGCAACAGCCTGTACACCATCTAATGTCTGTGTTCCTGCTTGTGATATATGTGATGATGATTTTCCTACAATTTGTGATGTTGCATCTATATAATCATTTATATATTTTTTTTCTTCTGATGATATATTTATTTTTATTCCACCTACTGCATTTACAATATCTACTAGAGAATCAAAGTTTACCGTAGCAAATTCTGTAATATTTAAATCTAAATTTGAATTTAATGTACTTAATGATAATGCCGGTCCACCGTACGCATATGCATGTGTTACTTTATCTAATCCTCTTCCTGGAATTTGTAAATACGTATCTCTGTATACGGAAACTAAATTAACTTTTTTATTTTTTTGATCTATTACAGCAAGCATTATACAGTCACTTCTTGTTCCCTTTTCTAATTGTTCTTCTCTGCTATCCACACCAAAAAGTGCTATTGTTCTATAGCCATTTAGTGACTCTTCTACACCCTCATTTATTTCTATATCATCTTTATTTATATGAACATAATTCATTGTTCCTAATCTGTTGTTTATATATATATATCCTCCAATTCCAACTCCAACTAGAATTAATATTAGAATTAGAATAATAATTCCTAATACTTTTAAAAATTTTAAGAACCCACTTTTTTTCTTTGTAGTTTTTACTCTTTCATTTCTTTTGTTTTCTATACTATGTTTTCCCATTTGCTTACCTATGTAATTTTTCCTTACATAGTTCCTTTCTTTTAATTTGTATATCAAAAATTATATATGAACATTTTCAGACTATACTTTTCATACTATACTATTAAAATACATTTTTTTCAATACATTTTTCATTTTTTTTAATTTTTATTGTTTAAAAAACTAAAACATTTAAAAATTAGAATTTTATTATTGAATATAAACAATTATCACTTTATTGAATAATATAAAAGTTGAAGTAGAAACTTCCTAGGTTTTTCCACTCCAACTTTCAATTTTTTATAGTTACTGTTTACACATTTGAAGTCTATAAAATAAATATATAATATACTTAATAGTTTTCTTCTTTCTAAAAACTCTTTTCATACTTTTTGCCTGTAAATTTTGCCTTTAAAAAAGAAAAGCCCTTTTTCCACCAGTTTACATTTTGCATATCTATAACTTTTACTTCTTCATATTTTATTTTGTTTGTATTAATCCAAACATCTAATAATAGTTCAGAAATTCTTCCGTAAAATCTACTATGAAAGTTATCATATTTTGAACTATCTACTTTCTTTTCCAATTCAAATAAAATATCGAAAAGCCAAGTACAATACTGATTTAATATTTCTTTTTTCATTATGAACATATTAAACATATGTGCTTTTTTTCTTGTATGTAACTTTTCAAATTCTATTAAATAATCCGGATATTTTTTTTCGATTATTTTTTTAGTTTCATCTAATGGTTCAATATACATTGTGTGTTTATAATGATTATACAAGTTTTCTATATAATAATTTCTCTGTTTTGGTAAAATTACATCTGTATTTTTTAAAATTTCATTTACCTCATTTTTTTCTAAAACAATATTAAATCTTTCATTTTCAGTCTTTACTTTCTTACTTTTAATTGCAAAATATCTTCTATAATGAACAAGTCCAATATAATCTGCATCTAAATTTTTCCAAGCCCAGTATAAACCTGTTAATTCACAAAAATATGGATTCTTTATAGAAATATTTTCTCCTTGATTGTCTTGTTTATAGCCTTTTATAATTTGTTTTCCTTCAGCCCCAACTTGTACTGGCAAATACATATCATCTTTTGGCATCTGATATTCTTTATGAGATGCTACTATTATCTTTACGTTTTTCAATTATATTGCTCCTTCTTTTTCAAATACTTTTTTAAATGTTTTTAATATTATTACTATATCTCTTTTATTTCCACATCTGCTTGCATATTCTTCATCTAATTTTAATCTATCTTCAAATATAAGATTTGAACGACCTGCAATTTGCCATGGTCCAGTTAATCCAGGCTTTACATTTATTATGTACTTATAATACTCTCCCATATCTTCTTTTTCTTTTGGAAGATATGGTCTAGGACCAACTAATGACATTTTAGATGTTAAAATAGCAAGAAATTGTGGCCATTCATCTAAAGAAGTCTTTCTTAAAAATGCTCCAGTTTTTGTTATTCTAGGATCATTTTTTAGCTTTTTGTTTTTTGCATACTCTTCTGCTTCTTTAGGATGAGTTTCTAAGTATTTCTCTAAAATATCGTCTGCTCCAACAACCATACTTCTAAATTTATATATTTTAAATATTTCTCCATTCTTACCAATTCTTAGTTGATCATAAAATAAAGGCCCTTTTTCCTTATTTATTTTTTCTATACTCCAAACAACAATCGTAATTGGAACCAATAAAATTGTACCTACTAATCCTGCAATTATATCAATAACTCTTTTTATTGCAGCACTAATAAAGTTTCTAATCGTTCTTTTTTGTATTCTTTCATTATGTTCTTTATTTCTTTTTCTATATTCAGTCAACTCTTCATTACTCATTTTATTAATTATATTAAGTACATTGATTTCAGTTTTGCGTTGTCTTTTTTCTACTACACCGCTGTCAAATTTAAAAATATCTTCTTTGGTTGCCAAATTTAATCTATTCAAAACAGAAAACCCCCTTTTTATTTTTTGTGAATTTGTGTGTTCTGTTTTATTTATTCTTTTACCGCATTCTAGTTTATATAAATGGACACCTTTAATCAGAACCGTAAGAAGTTTTTTTATAACAACTTGTATGCTTTAGTTACTTTAGTATTAATGTTTATATTTACTACTCTATAATATCAATAATACTTGTGAACTCTTGCAAACTAAGATAGTTCAGCTTCATCTATCTTCTTGATTCAATAAATGAAATCTAATGTTTTTGTTTTGAATTCTAATTTATAGCCATCCATATATTTATATAATATCATATATTAACTATTCATGTCTTATTATAATGATTTATATGTATTACTGTCAAGTATAACTTGACATTTTTATTTTTATTTATTTATTTTGTTATAAATTAATTTCTAATACTTACAAATTAATCAAAATATTCCAATATTTTCCTTGCCTTCACTTTTACTAATATAAAAAATAAGCAAAGTTCAAATGCCTATTTGTAATAAACATTCTCTCTTTGCCTATTTAATAAAAATTTTATCATTTACTCTTCTTTATATATTTTTATAATGCCAAATTTTTAATTTATTTTTTGCATTTTCTCTTTGGTAATTGAATTCTTGAAAATTACTTCTGTCTGCACAGTCAACTTCCTTATTATATTTTTTATTTAAATACATTCTAATGTTTGATTTTAAGTTTACATCTTCAGTGTTCTCATAAAGTCTTATTATATCAGGAATTGCGTCAATAGATAGCTTTTTCAAATATTTAAAGTCTATTTCAGCCTCCATTTCACTACTGCCCATTTTAGTGTCTGTTATATATTTATCTACATTCTTTTTTGCAATTGTCTTATCTACATTTGTAAAATTAACTAATGCATACATTATACTAATAATTACTATATAAGATTTTAATAATTTTACTTTTTTGCTAAAAATGTACGCAATTGTTGGAATTATAAGCATAAACTCTGTTGCTAGTATAAAATATACCATTAATCTTAAAAATGTATAGCCATATTCTTGTTCATATAAATACATTCTTAAGAATGAAGAACATATCATAATTCCAGTAAATATTATTAAAAATAGATTCATTATTTTAGTATAAATACTTACAAATTTTGTTGTTTCTCTTTTATTTGCATTTGTAAGTAATATAATTACAAAGTTAATAATTGTAACAATCATTAATTGGAAAAATCCTCTTCTTGCATATATTGCATAATCCAAATTTTCTTTTGCTCCAATTTGCATAAATAAATATGTAAATTGAATGATTGAAAACAATAAATATACAATGTTAAGGACAGTTAAAACTGTATTTACTGTGATATTTTCCATTCTTATTCCTTTGGTTTGTATATTTTTATTTGGCTCTGTATCGAATTTAAGAATATTGCATATAAAAGCCATAAAATAGATACATACGCAAGAAAATACAAGTATTCTAAAATATAACGAAGTCCAAAATTTAAACGAAAAAATACTCATAATAATTTTTCTAATTGGTTCTAATATCTGTGCAAAAACTGTATCTGCTGAAATTAATAGTGCTAAAATAATAATAAGTAATGGAATTGATATTAATAAACCTGTTAAAATTTGTTTAAATACTTTCGTTTCTGTTATTTTTTCTTTTACGCTTTCTCCATTTTTTGGTTGTTTTCTTTTAAAAACATTTTCAGATATTACTCTTACTGCTTCAGCTATAAAACCGAATGGTCTAAATATTATTAAAATTGTATTTACTATAATATTTTTTATATTAAATTCTCCACAAATTGCCCATATAATCATAATACATGTAAGTCCAATTATAACAAATACATTAAGTATATTGAAAAATATATTATTAAATATTGCATATGTTAAACTAATTGCCGTAATTGGAATACTAAGTAAAAATGCTTTTGAGTTTTTTACTTTGTTTTTACTCGTTAATGAATATATTATTAGTATCATCGCACATATTGTAAATAGTACAACAGATACTCCAAAATCTTGTGCATAAAATAAAATCGAATGTAATATGCTAAGTGCTATTACTCCTAATACTATTTTTTTCAAATTTTTACCTCCTATTATTTATTATTAAATATATTTGAATATTTTTATGT
>OJNR01000039.1_pt1 | contig 87019 bp, 65 predicted proteins | sample 1597901 | NCBI WGS metagenome assembly OJNR01 (sample SAMN01915223, study PRJEB22387) | human gut metagenome | isolation source: stool | host: Homo sapiens | place: USA | reverse complement strand
TTTTATATAAATCTTCACTAATAAGTTTTAATTATGAAAAAATCTTACCTACTCACCTGCATTGGTTTGGTAATGAGTTTATTAGGATTTATACCAATCACTCATGCACAGACCTACCCCTACTCTTGTGGGTTTGAGGACGATGCAGAAAACGCACAGTGGACATTTGTCAACGGCGACAACACCAACCAGTGGTGTATAGGCACAGCCGCCAAAAACACAGGAGACAAAGGATTGTATATCTCCAACAACGGAGGTGCAAGCAGCGGTTACAACAACTTTTCGGGAGGTACGGTATATGTTTACCGCACTTTCGAGGTTACCGAAGCCGGAGTTTACACCATCTCTTTCGACTGCAATGTGCTGGGCGAAAAGTCCATCTATGGCTCTTATGATTATGCCGATGTCTATCTGGCACCGGGCGAAGCCCAATTCAACTCCAACAAAGACGAAAATCTCCCCATGCCCCCCAGCGAAGCCATATCGCTCACCGATGGCGCCTTGATTGGTGGCATGTACAGTTGGGAAAACCGCAGTTACATACAAGAGCTGGCAGCAGGCACCTACAAACTGGCCTTCATGTTCCACAACGACGGCTCGGGTGGAGAAGGATCGGCTGCCATAGATAACGTATCTATCAGCAAGATGGCCAGCGAACCCAACGCATCCGTTGCTCAATCGTTGGAATTCCCGCTCACGTCGATAGGATCGAGCTCGATTGCCCTGCTCAATATCAAAAATACAGGAGGTGGCGACCTGAACATTACCGACATCACCTTCTCCAACTCCGATTTCTCGCTGGCCGAGGCAATCACCTACCCCGATGTCATCGCAGCGATGAATGGAGACAAGACTTACCAAATCAAGTTTACTCCCAGCAACAGTGGCGAGATAACCGGCACCATGACCATTCACAGCAATGCCGACGATATAACCGTATCGCTCACAGGTACCGGATACACAGCTATCGAGATTACCGACGATGCTCCCATCTTCGAAGACTTCAACGACCTTGAAGACAACGAACCCAACATGGGCCTGGGATCCTGGACTTTGAAAAACGGATATGCCACGGGCAGTACCGCGACCTCTTGGAGTATCTGTACGACCAGCACCTATGTGTGCGACGGAAAATCGCTGCAAGCCAACGACGCCCGAGCTACAAGTACCGCCCTGCTGATAAGCCCCAAACTGACTTTTGCAGCCGACCGCAGTGCCAAAATCTCGTTCTACATGCGTCGGGCCGGAGGCTCCAGTAAAGAGAACGAAGGATTCAAAGTATATGTCAACGAGGTAGCTGATATTTACAACTACGACAGCGACGGAAACATAGTCATTAACAGCGACAACACCGTCCCCACGCTGGTCGATCCCATACTCCATGCCAAGAGATATGCAGGTAGCGAAATAAGTTTGGAGACAATGTACCCCGTAGAGGTAAACATCCCCGCCGAATATGCCGGGACCGACTTCTTTGTTATCGTCGAGGCCATTCAGGAATATGGCAACTCCAACGCCATCGACAACCTCAAAATCGAGCTGTTGCCCAATACACCGCGGTTGGAGAATACAACCGAGTCGCTCAACCTGGGATTCGTCAAGGTAGGTGAGACCGCATCGAAAGAGTTTACTCTGGCCAACATCGGTACCAACGAGCTGGAAGTATCCTTCGCAACCGAGAACGAAAACTCGCCTTTCTCGGTTTCGCCCGAGACCGGAACTATTTCGTTCAACGAGCAAAAGACCTTCACCGTCAACTTCTCCAACGACGAAATCGGCCAGTTTACCGACAACCTTTACATCATGACCAACGGCGGTAACGATACCATCCCCTTGGCTGCCGAAACCTACCCGGCCACTTCGTACTACGAAACCTTTGACAACTCGACCAACCTGCCCGCCGAATGGGTTATTGCCGCCGACGGAAACGAGACCACCTACTCGATCAAGGGCGACGCGGGTGAAGACGGCTCGAGCGTATTGACCGGCGCCGTGGACTACTGGGGCAGCACTTCGTCGCTCGACACCATCTACTCGCCCGTCGTTTCGGGTAAAGTCACTTTCGACTTCAAGAAAGTTTACTCGGCATCGTCCATCTTCGAAGCCTATATCGTCGATGCTACCGGCAACAAGAGCGCTATCGAACTGGGAGCCAGCACGACCAATTGGACACCTATTATCCTCGAAGATGTGCCCGAAGGCTCGCGTATCGCTTTCCTGATAAGCAACTCTTATCTCGACAACTTCATGGCCTTTACCCATCAAGAGATTACCCAAGGTATACAACTGCAGAAAAACTCGCTCAACCGTCCGAGCAGTTGGATGTCGCTGTATGCCGGTGAAGAAAAGGCTACCGACAATACCATACAGTTTACGTTCAAGAATATCGGTACCCAGGCTATCGAAGCCGGAAGCTACAACTTCACCACCCAACTGGTCGATGAGAACAACGCTCCCGTCGAAGGTGTTTCGTACAAGACCTATATCCAGAACGGTGACGAGTATACACTCTACGAGGACAACGTAATACCCGGCCCGGCCATTGCTACCAACGAAGAGAAGACCATCAGCGGCTACATGCTCATCGAATGCGACGACGAGATCAGCAAACTCATGTTCAATGTAATCGCCAACGGTGTAGAGAACACGCACTTCGTTGTAATGCAAACAGGAAACAACCTGACCATCAGACCCAACAAGGGCTCAGCCTCTTTGCCTGAACTGGTCTTTGGCATGACCAACAAAGCCATGACTCTCGACTACGTCATCAAGAACAGCAGCAACAACGGCGCCCTCACCATCTCGAGCTTCACGGCCCCTGAGAACTCGGCATTCACGGTACAGGCCGAATTGCCTATCGTCATTCCCAGCAGCGGCTCCGATACGATTCAGATCACCTTCGATGCAGCCCCGGGACACTACGCCGACAGCATTGCCGTAGAGCACGACGGTATAGGCAACACGAAATTTGCCGTATCGGGTACCATGCTGGCCGCAACCACTTTGCTCGAGTCGTTCGAAGGCGATGTATTCCCGCCCATCCTGTGGGATGTAAAACAAGGTCAATGGAGCAAGAGCACCAGCTCGCCCTACGAAGGGAAGGCTTGTGCAGCCGTTACGAGCACCGAACCCGATACACTCGTGACCCCGCTGCTCCACCTGGCAGCCGGCGACTCCATCGCATTCTCGATTAAAGCCGCAAGCTCTTCGGGCTATGGCACAGAACTGCTCTACTCGGCCGACGGAAAGAACTGGTCGCTCCTGAAATCGATTGCCATCTACGCTTCGTATTGGAACAACTGGGAGAAAATGGCCGTCTACATGCCCGATGACTTTACAGAAGGCGACTACTACCTGGCATTTGCCAGCAAGAGGACTTACCTCGATATGGTATATGGCCCGCAAGTGGTTTATCAGGAACATCGTATCGACATCAAGGGCTTCTCGGGTACATCGAAAGGCATGGTCAACTACACGCAAGAGTTTACCATCGACCTGGCCTGCCTGGGTACCGAAGGTGAAACAGCCGACAGCTACTCGATCGATCTGATGAACGGCGACGAAACCATCGGCAGCTACGAAGTAGAAGCCATGGTACTGGGCGACACCAAGAGCTATAAATGCTCGTGGACTCCTCATACCGTAGGCGAAGCCCAAATCTATGCCTTGCTGAACTACAACGGCACGGTGACTTCGACCGATACCATCACGGTAAACGTAGCCGAAGAGACGCTGGTTTCGGCTGTCATGATCGGCGACCTGTCTACCCCTACATCGGCAACCTACTACAAGCACTTGCTCTTCGAAACGCTCTATACCCCCGATTTGCTCAATGGTCTGACCGAAGGCGATGTGATTGAAACCGTCAATCTGCCCTACATTGCTACCGATGCAACCGTACAAGGCTATAGAGTAAACGTATGGATCGGCAACACCGACAAGACCGAACTGACCACCGACAAGATGTCGGCAGCCGACATCGAAGGCCTTTCGCACATCGGAGTCGACCTGCGATTCGAAGTAGGCGGCAGCCAGGAGGCTCCTCTCTATTTCGAAATGCACCCCGAAACGCCCATCACCTACAACGGTGGCAACATGAGCCTCATCGTTTCAATCGACTCCACGGCATACGCCTCGCGAGACAAAGCCCAATTCTTCCTGTCGGCCGGTAACATCAGATCGATGAAATACTATACCTTCGACGGCAACACGTCGGCCGACTACATGGATGCCTGGACCAACGGCTCGTACACACCCGGCTACAAAGCAAACATCATGACGGTAGAACTGGGTCTGGCTACCGAGGCTCCCATCGTTCACGGTATAGTTACCCGCGCCGACAATGACGAACCCATCGAAGGCGCTACGGTTACGATGCAATCGGGCGAGGTTATCTACTCGGCCACTACCGATGCCAGCGGTGCTTACAGCATAGCCGTACTGCAACCGGGCAAAGAGTATGAAATGAGTGTGACGAAAGACCAGTACACCGCCGTAGACGGAGTAATCGTTTTGGTTGAAGAGGGCGAAGAGATCGAACAGAACTTCGAGCTGACCATCATCACCGGTATCGACCACACCGCCGAAGTTGCTACGAAGATATTTACCGACCGCTCGGGTAATATCCGCATCGAGGCCGGCAGACCCATCGAGTTGGTTAAGGTATATTCGATGAGCGGTAGCCTCTGCATCACCGAAAGTCCTGCCACCGAATCGGCCATAATCAACGCCGACAACCTCAAGGGTGTCTACATCGTCGAGGTTCAGACCGCCGGCAGCGTGAAACGCGCCAAAGTAAGACTCTGATCAGACTGATCGCTCAAACCATAAACGGAGGGAGTTTCGGCTCCCTCCGTTTTTTATTTCGCCAAGCCGAAATAAAATCCTATATTTGTAAACCTGAACAATCCAGAAGTGACATCGATGAAACGATATGCAATCATAGTAGCCGGCGGCAAAGGTACTCGCATGGGCAGCGAGCTGCCCAAACAGTTTCTGCGCCTGGCCGGGAAACCCATACTGGCCCATACGCTCGACAATTTCTACCGGTTCGACCCCGCGACAGAGCTGGTGGTCGTACTCCCCGCCTCGCAGCAGGAGTATTGGAAAGCGGTATGCCAGGAGTGCCATATCGACATTCCCCACCGCATCGCCTCGGGCGGAGAGACCCGCTTCCACTCGGTGCGCAACGGGTTGGCCCTGCTCCCCGACGACGGCCTCGTGGCCATTCACGACGGAGTGCGCCCGCTGGTCGCCCACACCGTTATCGAGCGTTGCTTCGCTACGGCACAAGAGTATGGCGGTGCCATACCTACCCTACCGCTCACCGACTCGCTGCGGCAACTGGGCCCCGACGGTTCGAGCCTGGCGGTGGACCGCAGCCGCTTCGTGGCCGTACAAACCCCGCAGACCTTCCGCTGCCGCGAAATCAAAGAGGCCTATGACCAACCCTATCGCGAGACCTTCACCGACGATGCCTCGGTCTACGAGGCGGCCGGATACGCTCCCCGCCTGGTCGAGGGCAACCGCGAGAATCTGAAGATAACCCTACCCATAGACCTGGCTTTGGCCGAAATTCTGCTCGCCCGATGACCGACCTCGCCAAACTCGATATAAAATACCTGCCCGGAGTCGGGCCCAAACGGGCCGACCTCCTCAACAAGGAGCTGGAGATACATACCTATCTCGATCTGCTCCACTACTACCCCTACAAATACATCGACCGCAGCAAGACCTACAAGATAAGCGAGATCGACGGCTCCATGCCCTACATCCAACTGCGGGGACGCATCGTCTCGTACAATACCCACGGCGAGGGTGCCCGTCGGCGTCTCACCGCCCTGTTTTCCGATGGAACAGGGGTAATCGAGCTGGTATGGTTCAAGGGCATCCGCTACATCACCGAGCGATACAAGCCGGGCACGGAGTATACCCTGTTCGGACGGCCTACCCTCTTCAACGGGAAATTCAACATTGCCCACCCCGAGCTCGACCCCATCGACGACCGCATCGACAACACCACCGGTCTGCAAGGCTACTACAACACGACCGAGAAAATGAAGAACGCCTTTCTCAACTCCAAGGCGCTGCAAAAGATGGTCTACACCCTGCTAACCAGTATACAGGCCCCACTGCCCGAAACCTTGCCCGCCCCCGTCATCGCCCACATGCAACTGATGGGGATTACCGATGCCCTGCGCAACATCCATTTCCCCATATCGGTCGGCCACCTGCGCCGGGCCGAGATGCGGCTCAAATTCGAAGAGCTCTTCTATCTGCAGCTCCACATCCTGCGATACACCCGGCTGCGCAACCAGAAACTGGGAGGATTCCGGTTCGACCACATCGGCGACTGCTTCAACAACTTCTACCACCACATACTTCCCTTTGAGCTCACCCAAGCCCAAAAGCGGGTCATCAAAGAGATACGGGCCGACATGGGCAGCGGCCGGCAGATGAACCGGCTGCTGCAAGGCGACGTGGGCAGCGGCAAAACCCTGGTGGCCCTCATGAGCATGCTTATCGCCGTCGACAACGGCTACCAGGCTTGCCTGATGGCCCCCACCGAGATACTGGCCACCCAGCACTACGAGGGGTTGAGAACGATGGTCGAGCCTCTGGGGGTGCGCATCGAGCTGCTCACCGGGTCGGTCACCAAGAAGCGGAGGGCCCCCATTCTCGAGGGGCTGCTCACCGGCGAGGTCAACCTGCTCATCGGCACCCATGCCCTGCTCGAAGATACGGTCCACTTCGCCAACCTGGGCTTTGTCGTCATCGACGAGCAGCACCGGTTCGGCGTAGAACAGCGCTCCCGCCTCTGGCACAAGAACTCCACGCCGCCCCACATTCTGGTGATGACGGCCACCCCTATCCCCCGCACCCTGGCCATGACGGTCTACGGCGACCTCGACGTATCGGTCATCGACCAGCTGCCCCCCGGCCGCAAACCCATACAGACCCTGCTCCAATACGACAGCAAGCGGGGCCAACTCTATGCCGCCCTGCGCAAGCAGTTGCAGATAGGTCGGCAGGCCTATATCGTCTACCCCCTCATCCAGGAGAGCGAGAAGAGCGACCTGAAAAACCTCGAGGAGGGCTACGACCACATACGCGAGGTGTTCCCCGAGTACCGGGTGTGCATGGTTCACGGCAAGATGAAGGCAGCCGAGAAGGAGGAGCAGATGCAGCGGTTCGTCTCGGGCGAGGCGCAAATCATGGTAGCCACAACCGTCATCGAAGTGGGGGTGAATGTACCCAACGCCTCGGTCATGATTATCGAGAATGCCGAGCGGTTCGGACTGGCCCAGCTGCACCAGTTACGAGGCCGTGTAGGCCGCGGAGCCGAGCAGTCGTACTGCATACTGATGACCTCGTACAAAATAAACCAGGATACCCGCAAACGGCTCGAACTGATGACCGAGACCAACGACGGATTCCGCATTGCCGAAGCCGACATGCAGATGCGCGGGCCCGGCGATATGGAGGGAACCCAACAGAGCGGCATCGCCTTCAACCTGCAAATTGCCAACCTGGCCAAAGACGGCCAAATCTTGCAGGCGGCTCGCGACGAAGCCAACGCGCTGCTCGACAGCGACGAACGACTGGAACATCCTGAAAATTATATCGTACGAAAAGAGTTGAGCCGGATCTTCGAAAGACAAAAAAACTGGGGATTGATTAGCTAATGTAAAATAAGGGGGTTTTATGTTGTAAAACATATTATTCATAATTTATTATAAATCAAATAGATAATACGTAAAATCTACCATCACCCCATAGAGGGAGACTAAATTTTGTTAACCACCCAGAACACTTCTCCCCAAAAATCATTATCTTTGAAGAGTGCGTTTGAAAAAAGCACACCCATATCATAGTTTAGATTACTGGAAGTCTTTTTTTGACTCTCTATTTTTTTAGGACTTGGCTCGGGCCAGAAACAAATTAAAATGTATTTCGGAAAAATAAAACATTGTATCCTCCCACTGCTGCTTGCATTCTCGTTAGGCACACTCAATGCCCAACACAATAGGAATCTCTCTACTCAACAACACTCCAAACTGCATCAAGACCTCATCGCCGGTCAGCAGAACATTCACAAGTCCATCAATCTGGTCGACTCGATTGCCCTGCTCGAGATGCTCGAAGAGGAGGAAGAGGAGTTCCCCGGGTCGGATGTATATGGCGACAACTGGGATCAGACGTGGGTAAACCCCTATAAAGTTCCTATCGAAAAACTGCCCGAAACCGAAACCATCGACGTATCGGAATATTGCATGCCCATCATCAGCCACATCACCTCGAACTACGGCTGGCGTCGCCGTCGCATGCACCGGGGCGTAGACCTCTCGCTCCATATCGGCGATACGGTGCGTGCCGCCTTCTCGGGCAAGGTACGGCTCACCCGCTACGAGCGCCGCGGCTATGGCTACTACGTCATCATCCGCCACAACAACGGTCTCGAGACCATCTACGGTCACCTCTCCAAATTCCTGGTGGAGCCCGACCAAATCGTCAAAGTGGGCGACCCCATCGCCCTAGGGGGAAACACCGGCCGCTCTACCGGTCCGCACCTCCACTTCGAGACTCGCTACCTGGGTATGGACATCAACCCCAACAAGATATTCGACTTTGTAAACCAGGTACCCCACACCGATACCTACACCTTCAACCCCAAAGAGTTGGCCAGCAGTCTGGGATACGGGAAATACAAAAACAGCAGAAACAAAGGGACCAACAACGGTGCCAAATATGTGTCGTACCGCGTACGCAAAGGCGACTCGCTGTCGAGAATAGCCAGCAAATACGGTGTCTCCATCAACCAATTATGCAAACTGAACGGAATCAAACGAAACGCTATCCTGCGTGAAGGGAAGGTTCTGAGAATAAGATAATAACCCCAAAATTAGAACAACAACAAAAAATTGAATCATTTCCATTAAAACAAACTGCTTCATTCTATAAAAAGCATCAACGTGCGTTGGTGCTTTTTTTTATTCCTCTCCACTCTGTACAGCCCATCCCAAAGAGCTGCCTGCCGACAAAAAGCAGACGGCATCCCCCCGGCAGAGAACGAGTCGCCCCTTCCCCGGGAGAAGAAGGGGGCTACCTACCTCGGCACACAGGAGTGTGACCGAACGGCTCGATTCGGAACCCGGCGACACAGAAGACAGAAGGTCCCGGCCATGGAGCAAACAGCCTCAGGGACAAACAGCCTCAGGATGTGATTGGGGAAGGGAAAAGAGGCTATACCTATTTTCCAAACAGAGAGTGATAGCGTTGCAGCAGTTCGCTATACGGGGTCAGATGCCGGACAGGCAACAGCGAAACCGACGAATAGCGGTCTATGGCTATCCGGTTGTAATCGCCGAACCCGCTTTGCAAGGCCTTCTCGAGATAGCCGATTGCCTTGTCGGCATCGGTCATGGCATACATGCAGGCCAAATAGAAATAGTCGATATTACGCACCGTACCCGACTGCAGCAGCCGACTCTCCCAGCGAGCCATCTCCTGGGGTTGATGCAGGCGGGCAAAGGCAATACCCTTGAGGTTGTCGCCATAGTAGGTCGACTGGTCGTCGAGGCTCAGCACCTTGCGATAGTCGGCCTCGGCTTCGGCCCGGTTTTCAAATCCATACTCCTGCACGTAGGCCCGCAGCAGATAGAGATAGGGCATCGTAGGAGCTACGGCGATAGCCTCGTTGTAGTAACCGATAGCATCGATGTAATTCCCCTCGTCGTAAGCAATCATACCCCGCTCGATACACACCTGCACATTCGACGGATCGTATACGGCAGCCTGCCGGATAGCCTGGTCGGCAGCCACCAAATCGCCGGCACCGCGTTCGATTTCGGCCTGCAGCCGATAGTATTCGGCATTCTGGCCATCTTTCTCGAGGGCCCGCTTAATATCGTTGCGGGCATCGTCGAAGCGTCCCAGACGCGACAAGCAATAGGCCCGGTTGTAGTAGATGCTGTGGAAGTTGAAGAAGTTCTCGGAGAGAATCGTATTCCAGTCGCGCAGCGACAAGTTGAAGTCGTAATGGTCTTTATAGATAGAACCTCGCACATAATAGAGCATGCCCTGACGGGGGAATCGCTCGATGTTCCGGTTCAGTCCGGCAATCACCTCGCTGTAAGCCTCGTTGCTGTAAGCCACCAACTGCTGCACGGCACCCGAACGTCCGTCGTCGAGCGATACAGCGTAGACCAGATCGTCGACCGCCTCGGGCAACAGCCCCATCTCTTTGTAGATTTCGCTACGCTCCAGGTAGACCATGGGATCTTTGGGCGAAAGATTCACCGCCTGAGCCAGAAGGTCTTTGGCCCGCACCGGTTGCCCGACGTGTGCCTCGACCCGGGCCAGCCCCATGTAGGCACTCTGGCTGCGGGTATCCATCCGCAACAACTGGCTGTAATCGATTTTGGCCAAGTCGTATTGGCCCATCTTGCAAAGCAGGTCGCCCCGGTCTTTCAAGGCCAGCCGATGGTTGGGAACCAGACGCAAGGCACTGTTCAAGTCGGTCAGGGCCGGCTTGTTCTCCCCCTTCACCGTCAGAATCTTGGCCCGCAGCAGATAGGCCTGGGCCAAGTCGTCTTTCTCCCGGCGGGGAAAATATTTGATGGCATTGTTTATATCCGACAAAGCCTTCTCCATTTCGCCCTGTCCGAAATAGGCCATGGAGCGGCTGTAATAGGTCCGGTAGTCTTGAGGATTGGCGGCCAGCTCTTCGGCATAAACCTCCATCATGGCTTTCACCAGATCGTCGTCGGCAGCCGAAGCCGGAGCCGAAACGACCGACAGACCCAATAAAACAACTCCCCATATACAGTTACGTCGTACACCCATCGTGAACCCCCTTTTCTGTTTTTGCATTTATACTATTCCGAGCTGCCCTGCCGGCAAATTCCACATCGGGAGAATCGGCCCGCCTATATTCGACAGGCACCGGCCTCGTTTCACCCTTCGGGGACGAACGGCCGACCCCATTGTCGGCAACTCTTTTTCAGGGCAAAAATACAAACATTTCTCCGAATGAACAAACGGTCGCATAGCCATTTACACGCGGTTGTGTACGGTGGCTACGACAGCTCGACCGTCTCCAAATCGTCGGGCACGAAAACCCGCCCGGTAAAGTGCTGCAACGCCTCGGCCCGGTAGAGCTCCTTGCGGGTGGCCAGGTTGCGGTCTTCGGTATGGTAGAGCAACAGGTTCTTTACCCGCAGCTGCTCGGCCAGGCTCCCTGCCTCGAGCGCCGTGCTGTGGTGCTTCTCATAGGGCTTGAAGATGTCGCGGTCGCGATAGAGGCAGAAGGCCTCGCACAGCATCCAGTCGGCCCCCTCGACATACGACCGGTTGGCCTCGTTGTAGGGCTCGTCGCCCAGGCATACCAGCCGCTGCCCGCCGGGCAGCGCTACCTGGAAACCAAACTGTTTCTCCTTGGTCGACAGGATGTCGAAACACTGAAACTGCATGTCGCCCACCTCGAAACGCTCCTTGTCCTTCACCTCGTGGAAGAGTACCCCATTACCCAGATAGGCCCGGTCTTTGGCCGAGAGGGTCATGCGGCATATCCAGTCGAGTACCGTCAGCACCTTGTCGTGGCCATACACGGTGAAGGCTCCTTCGTACCGGCCGCTCTTCATGCGGTTGATAATCATGCGCACTACCCACACGGCACCCAGTATGTGGTCGGTGTGGGCGTGGGTGACAAACATATCGTGCAGGGAGCTCAGGTCGATGCCCGCCTTCTCGAGCTGCGAAAGCACCCCGTTTCCTCCCCCGGCATCGACCAGACATCGCGAGGTTTCGGTACTCAACACAAAACAAGTATTGTAGCAGCGGGTAACGATGGCATTGCCCGTGCCCAGCATGGTAAGGGTATTGTGACTCATAACACTATTTTCAGGACCGACGATACCGTCCGTATACGACGGTTTCATACGGCATATTTGAAAAAAGGGAGAGGTCGACGGTTACCGTCGCTCCCCTCCCGAAATCGGATTTTATTTTTCTCTATTTCTTGTCAAACGCATTGATGGTCTGTCTGATGCGCACCAACCGGGTGAGCAGTCCTTCGAGCCGGTCGAGCGGCAACATGTTGGCGCCGTCCGACTTGGCCTCGCGGGGATTGGGGTGTGTCTCCATGAAGAGGCCATCGACCCCTACGGCCACCCCGGCACGGGCTATCGTCTCGATGAGTTCGGGCACGCCGCCGGTCACACCCGAATCCTGATTGGGCTTTTGCAGCGAGTGAGTGGCGTCGAGCACCACAGGGAAACCGAACTTCTGCATCACCGGGATACCGCGATAGTCGACAATCAGGTCTTGATAGCCGAAGGTGGTACCCCGCTCGGTAATCATCACCCGGTCGTTACCGGCATCGACCACCTTTTGAGCGGCAAACTTCATCGCCTCGGGCGAGAGGAACTGCCCCTTCTTGATATTCACCACGCGACCCGTCTGAGCAGCGGCCACCAGCAGGTCGGTCTGCCGGCACAGGAAGGCGGGAATCTGCAACACATCGACATACTGAGCCGCCATGCGCGCCTCGTCGGCCGTGTGTATATCGGTCACCACCGGTATCTGGTAGGTTTCGCCCACCCGGCGCAAAATCTTCAGAGCCTTCTCGTCGCCGATACCGGTAAAGGAGTCGAGACGCGAGCGGTTGGCCTTGCGATACGAACCCTTGAATACATAGGGAATCTGCAACGCATCGGTTATCTGCACAATCTTTTCGGCAATCTCCATAGCCATGGCCTCGCCCTCGATTACACAGGGGCCGGCCAGCAGGAAGAAGTTGCCGCTGTCGGTATGTTTCAGTTTTTCGAGTTTCATTATTTCGGGTTTAATTGGTTCATCAGTTGTATCGTGTGACAAGCCACCAGACCGGCCGTCTCGGTGCGCAGGCGGCTCGGGCCCAGCATCACGGGGCGGAAGCCGCAGGCGATGGCCTGCTCCACCTCCTCGGGGCTGAAATCGCCTTCGGGGCCAATCAGTATCAGGGCATTCTCACCGGGCCGATAGAGCTCGGTCAGCTCCTTGCGGTCGCCCTCGTCGTAACAGTGGGCTATGAACTTCTGGCCGTCGAACGGCCGGGCCACAAACTCGGCAAAGGGAGTCATCTCGGAGAGTTGCGGCAGCACCGCCTTGAACGACTGTTTCATGGCCGAAACCAGAATCTTGTTCAGGCGCTCGGTCTTCAACTCCTTCCGCTCCGAGAAACGGCAACGCAACAACGTGATGGCATCGATGCCTATCTCGGTGGTTTTCTCGGCAAACCATTCGATGCGGTCGAGGTTCTTGGTGGGGGCAATGGCCACATGCACCCGGGCGGTCCAAGGGTTGGGAGCAGCCTCCCTCTCGAGCAGCCGCACGCCGCATCGCTTGGGGTGAGCCAACACAATCTCGGCCCGATAGCGGGTACCTCGCCCGTCGATAATGCCAATCTCGTCGCCCTCCTTCATGCGCAACACCCGCACACAATGCTGGCTCTCGCCTTCGGGCAACTCGTGCACGGTCTCTATATCGGGAGCATAGAATATCTGCATGGCATCAACTGTCGATTAAGCGTTGGCCTGAGCCGTGCGTTGATGTTTGTAGTGGAAGGTGAGCGCAAACAGCACACCGATTACAAAAGCATAAGCGGCAAAGATGGTCCAGCAGGCCGTCCAGTCGGTCACACCAGCCGTGGTGTGGGCCTTGATTACCCAACCGGCACCGTAACCGCCCACGATAGAACCCAAGCCGTTGGTCATCATCATAAAGATACCCTGCGCACTAGCCTTGATCGACTCGGAAGCCTCATCGGCAATAAAGAGCGAGCCCGACACATTGAAGAAGTCGAAAGCCATGCCGTAGACAATCATCGACAAGATGAGGAAGAGCACCGAGAAGCCTTCGGGGCCGCCAATGGCAAAGAAGCCAAACCGCAGCACCCACGCGGTGAAACTGATAATCATCACCCGCTTGATGCCATAGCGGCTCATGAAGAAGGGGATGGCCAGAATAAAGAGCGTCTCGGATACCTGCGAAAGCGACGAGAGGATAACCGAATATTTCACGGCCCAAGAGTCGGGCGAAGTGGCTTTGAAGCTATCGAGGAAGGGCACACCGTACATGTTGGTTACCTGCAGGGCTGCACCCAGCAGGAACGAGAAGAGCAGGAACACAGCCGTGCGGTAGTTCTTGAAAAGCACCAGAGCATCCAACCCCAGCATCGACAGGAGGCCGTTGTTCTTCATCGCCTTGGCCGGCGGACAGGCGGGCAGAGTAAAGCAGTAGAACCCCATCACCACCGAAGCAACCCCGGCCATGAGCAACTGTCCGTTGTTGGCGCTGAAGCCGGTGAAGTTGTCAATCCACATGGCTACGATAAAGCCGACCGTACCCCACACCCGCACCGGCGGATAGTCTTTGACACGGTCCAGTCCGGCCTTGTCGATGGCGTTGTAGGCCACCGTATAGGAGAGCGACAGCGTAGGCATATAGGCAAGCATGTTGACCAGCATCGCTATCTTGAAAAAGTCATAGTCCGAAATGAATGCCGCACTGAAAAGGGCGATGGCACCCACAAAGTGCAAGCCGCCCATCAAGCGCTCGGCATTGATCCACTTGTCGGAGACGATACCGATAAGAGCCGGCATGATGAGCGAAGCGATACCCGACAAGGCAAACACGCTGCCTACAAGAGCACCGTCGAAAGCAAGCCCCCCCTCTTCGGTAGGCGTAGTCATATAGAGCCCCAATGTACAGAGCCAAGATCCCCAAATAAAAAATTGGAGAAAGTTCATTACTATGAGTCGCAGTTTGATACTTTTCATATAATTGTGTTTTGTATTACGATCCTTATCCTATACCCTTGCATGGCTTAGATTAGCAGGCAAAGCTACCAAAATATCGCTGTTTTTACAAGCGATTGTCTCTTTTATTCAGTTCCTCTTGTATACGGGCTGCCTCTTCGTAAGCCTCCGAGGCAATAGCCTTTTCGAGCCGTTCCTTCAACTCCTTACGCGAACAGGCCGACAAGTCCCGCTCCTCTTTTTTTACGACCTCCTTTTCGCGACTACGCTCGGGAGAATGCTCATCGGCCTCCTCCTCTTCATAAACGAAACCGGCCTCCTCGATAATCTCGGGCATGACAAAAATATCGGAGCGTGTACGCAAGGCAATGGCTATAGCGTCGGACGTACGAGCGTCGACCCGCATCTCGCGGGTACCATCGTCGAAAACCATCTCGGAGTAGAAGACTCCGTTCTCCAATTTATAAATGCAAACTTCTTTCAACCGTATGCCGAAACCATGGGCAAAACTTACAAACAGATCGTGGGTGATGGGTCGAGGCGGAATGATGCCCTCGAGTGAAATGGCTATCGACTGGGCCTCGGATACACCTATTACTACGGGAATGCGACGGGGTCCCTCCTCCTCGGCAAGGACCAGAGCGTATGCTCCCTTCTTCACTTGACTATATGTCAATCCCAATACCTTTAACTTGATACGATTTTCCACAGCTCACTGGTTTTATAAGAAACAAAGATAGTGAAAGGTGAGAGCAGAGACAAACAGGAAACGTAGTTTTCAATATTTGACTTTGCCGAACCGACCCCTATCTTCTGAAAAGATAGCGAAAGGTGAGAGCAGAGACAAACAGGAAACGTAGTTTTCAATATTTGGCTCTGCCGAACCGACTCCTATCTTCTGAAAAGATAGTGAAAGGTGAGAGCAGAGACAAATAGGAAACGTAGTTTTCAATATTTGGCTCTGCCGAACCGACTCCTATCTTCTGAAAAGATAGTGAAAGGTGAGGGGGAGAATAAAATATTGAAACTGGTTTCAGATACTTTTTACCCCGAACCGACTCCTATCTCATTCAAAGATAAAGAAAATATCGTACCATTGGATTTTACGAGGCAAGAAATATGCACCCTCGAACAGAAAAATAAAAAAAGACTTTGTGGCCGATTCTTCCTTTTCAGGTGTTATTGGGTCAAAAACTATGCTCACGCACAGAGGGGATCTCAAAATATGACGATTCACATCGTCCTACAATAAAATGAATCAAAACCACAAAGTCTATTTCTTTATTTCTCTTTCGTCGCTTTCAGGGTCTGTTCCACCTCTTCGAGCGAAGTGTTGCGCAAAATTATTTTTTTATCTTTATCCAGCAAATAGAGTGCCGGCATAACTCGCAAATCGAAACAGCGTTCGCCATTCTCCATCGAAGCGACCACCCACTCTTTGGGATAGTCGGCCACACCGGCCAGCCACTCTTCGGTCTCGCCATCGGGATAAAGCGACAATATCGTAAGCCGCCCCTCGCGTATCTCTTGCAGCAAGGCCTGCGACACACTCAGCCGCAAGGTAGCCAACGAGCAATCTTCACACTCGGGGTCGTTGATGTATAGCAGAATATAAGGCGACTTCAACTTTTTGATGCGGTACTTCTTATCTTTACCGGGCAACTTGTACTCAAAGTCGGTAACCGTCATACCTACCTGATTTTTCGTCAGCACATCGTATTGATAGATATAACGCAACTTTCGCAACTCGTCGACCTTCTTCGACTCGGCCACAGCCTCGGCAAAAGGCAAATAGGCCTCGTCACTCACAAAGGTTCCCCCACCGCTGTACAGATACTTGTCAGCTATGTCGGCATACATCAACAAGATGTCACCATCGCTCGAAGCCCGCTTCAGCAAAATTGCAATCGCTTTCATCGTACTTTCTCGCGAAGTGATGCGCATGATTGAAGTAAAATCGACAAATGCCTGCTCGACCACCAACGGTGCCTCTAAATAGGCCCTATCCTCTACTGCAAAATTATCCCAATAATGTTCTATCAGATATTCACTCCTTACATCGGGAGTCGTGAGACTGTCGGGAATATCGGGCAACTGGTAAGGTGCCACAGCCGAATCCTGCGCCTTCGACAAAAAGAAGGTGCAAACAAACGCACACACTATCAGCACTTTTCTTACCATAAAAAAATCTCAATTATCAATTTTAAACTCCATCAACCACATCCCCTTACATTACATCTATCCGGCAAAGATACTAAAATTATCTAAACCTCCAACCATTCTATCTTTTTTATTTCCGTAAGAAAAAAAAGGCGACTGCGCACAAAAGGATTGTCTTGGAGAGGGAACAGCCTTATTCTCATATCTTTTTATCAATCCACTTACCCCACTTCATGTAGGCGGCCGAAAACAGCAGAATGCCGATGGCATACACGTGCTCGGTGGTCCAGCATACGGCTACATCGACCCGCAGGTAAAAAATCATCACCACCACATAGACGATATAGATGAGCAGCGTGACCAGTTCCAGCAGAAAGGCCATGCGGGTATTGCCCGTGCCCGAGACGGCCTGAAAACAGACATTGCCCGGAACAATAAACAGATAGGCCGAGCAGAGTACGAAAAGAGAGGGAACCGAGGCCGATATAAGGTCGGGCATATCGGTATAGATACGCAGGATAAGGGTGGGGAAAAAGACGAAAAACAGGATGAGCGGCAACTCAAAGAGATAGGCCATGCGTATGCACTGCCCCATCGTACCCCGCACATACCGGGCATCGCCCGCCCCTATCAGGTTGCTGATGAGCGTGCTGCAGGTCGAGGCAAAGGTGATGACTATCATAAAGGGCAGCGCCGACACGTTGCGGATGATGTTGGTAATCGCCAACGACCGTTCGCCCAGATGCTCGACCGCAATGAAGAAGAGAAACCAGGTCGACATCGACACGAAATTCTGAATCATGGTCCATACCGAGGTATTCAGGATGTGACGCAACGAGTCGCCTCGACGCAGACTGAAACCATCCAAGCCATACTTGCGGACATCGACCCGCATGCGGGTATAGACGATAAAGAAGATGAGCGAAACCAGCTCGGCAAGCGACGACCCGATGGCGGCACCCGCAATGCCCATAGCCGGGAATCCCAGCTTGCCGAACACGAGGATATAGTTGAAGACCACATTCGACAGCACCATCACCACCGAGTTGAGAGTCAAGGTCTTGGTCTGTGTAGTACCCACAAAGAAGGCTCGGAACATCACGGCCACAAAGGCAAAGAAGAAGCCGTAGACCCTCCAGTGGATATAGCTCATGGCCGCCTCGTAGACGTGTGGCGACTTGATGAACCGGGCCAGCAGAATGGGCGAAACGAAATAGGAACAGACAAACAGCACCAGCGCTACCCCCAGCAGGAAGAGGGTCCCCTTGTAAAAAATGGGACCTATGCGGGAGTAGTTGCCCTCGCCGTTGCGCCGCCCCATGATAATCTGGGCCCCCAGGCTAAAGCCGAAGGCTATCATGAAGAAGGCCATGTAGTAGACCCCGGCAATGGCCGACGCACCCAGCTCCACCTCGCCTACCCGCCCCATGAAAGCGGTATCGGTCATGCCAATAAGCTGCTCCATCACCAGGCTGATGAGGATAGGATAGGCAATGTGCCATATCTGTTTATAGCTGTATTTTACCGGATTACTCGCCATACTGCTGCAAATAGGCTTCGGCAGCCTCACACAGTTCATTATACCACGCCTCGCCAAACCGACGAATCAGCGGCTCTTTCAGAAATTCATATACCCGCACCTTCTCGCTGCGGCCCAGCACCTCGCCGGCCTTGCAGATTTTCCAGCGGTGGTAATTCACGGCCGAGAAGTCGGGGTACTCCTTCAACCGTATGGGATAGAGGTGGCACGAGATGGGTTTGTAGAAATCGATTTTCCCGGCCCGATAGGCCTTCTCGATGGCACACTGGCACATGCCGTTCTTGTCGTAACAGGTAAAGACACAATCCTTGCCGTTGACAATCGAGGTGACCAGGTCGCCCTCCTCATCGACATAGGCTACCCCCTGCTGCTCGATGACCCGCCGGGCCTCGGGCAGCAAATCGTCCCACACGACATCGAGAATCTCCTTGAGTTTACAACGCTCCTCCTCGGTGATGGGGGCACCGGCATCGCCTTCGACGCAACAGGCACCCAGACACTTCTCGAGGTTACAAATAAAAAATCGTTCTATGACGTCGAGGCTCACCAGAGCTTGGCCTACTTGTAGCATAATCTCCTCGGTTACGGTTGTTTTCATCGGTTAGTATAAGGCAGAAAAGCCGGGGTGCACAACTGGCACTCCGGCATATTCCAAACATTGATTTCTATTATTTCAACAGGTCGTGACCCGTCATCTCGGCCGGCTGTGGCAAGCCCATGATGTGGCAAATCGAGGGAGCCACATCGGCCAGAATACCGTTCTCGACACGAGCCTCTTTGTTCTCGGTCACATAGACAAACGGCACGGGATTGAGCGAGTGTGCCGTGTTGGGCGTACCATCGGGGTTCTCGGCATTGTCGGCATTACCATGGTCGGCAATGATGATTACCTCGTAGCCGTTGGCCTTGGCAGCCTCGACCGTATCGCGCACGCAAGCGTCGATAGCAACCACGGCTTTCTCGATAGCCGAGTAGATGCCCGTGTGGCCTACCATATCGCCGTTGGCGTAGTTCACAACGATAAAGTCGTATTTGTTTTCGTTGATGGCGGCTACCAGCTTATCCTTCACTTCGTAGGCGCTCATCTCGGGCTTCAGGTCGTAGGTAGCTACCTTGGGCGACGGAACCAGAATACGGTCCTCACCCTCGAACGGAGCCTCGCGACCACCGTTGAAGAAGAAGGTTACGTGGGCATACTTCTCGGTCTCGGCAATGTGCAGCTGGCTCTTGTGCTGTTTCGACAGATATTCGCCCAGCGTGTTGTGCACGTTTTCCTTGTCGAAGAGGATGTGCACGCCCTTGAACGAAGCATCGTAGGGAGTCATGCAGTAGTATTGCAAACCGGGAATGGTGTGCATGCCGGCCTCGGGCATGTCTTGCTGCGTGAGCACGATGGTGAGCTCTTTGGCACGGTCGTTACGATAGTTGAAGAAGATAACCACATCGCCCTCTTTGATGCGACCGTCGCAGGTCGAGTTGACGATAGGTTTGATAAATTCGTCGGTTACATCGGCATCGTACGACTCCTGCATGGCCTGTACCATGTTGTCCGACTTGCGGCCGATACCGTTTACCAACAGGTCATAAGCCTCTTTGATACGCTCCCAGCGTTTGTCACGGTCCATGGCGTAGTAGCGGCCCACGATCGAAGCCACCTTACCGGCCGACGTGGCGCAGTGAGCCTCCAGTTCCTGGATGAAGCCCTTGCCGCTGTGGGGGTCGGTATCACGACCGTCCATGAAGCAGTGGATGAAGGTATTCTCCAAGCCATACTCTTTGGCGATGTCGCACAGTTTGAACAAGTGGTCGAGCGAACTGTGTACGCCACCGTTCGAAGTCAAGCCCATGAAGTGCATGTTCTTGCCGTTGTCGCGAGCATACGAGAAGGCCGAGATAATCTCTTTGTTCTGCAGGATAGAGTTGTCGGCACAAGCCTTGTTAATCTTTACCAGGTCTTGGTAAACGATGCGGCCGGCACCGATATTGAGGTGACCTACCTCCGAGTTACCCATCTGACCGTCGGGCAAACCCACATTTTCGCCACTGGCCTGCAGTTGCGAGTGAGGATAGGTTTTCAACAGATAGTCCCAATAAGGAGTGGGGGTATTGTAGATTACATCTGCGTGTGAATGATTGCCGATGCCCCAACCATCGAGAATCATCAAAAGTGCTTTTTTGCTCATCTCTTCTATTATTTAGAGTTATTTATCTTCTATTCTCTCATCGGCAAAAACAGTGCCGAAACAGCTCCGGCAGGCTCACACCCGCCGCTCGGCCCGAGGCTGTCGACCCGGGGCTGTCAAATTGTCCTGCACCTCACCGGCTTACACCGCCACAGCCTCACCGGCCATACTGCCAACCCGGCTCTTACATAGACGGTGCAAAGATAGTGTAAACCGCGGGCATCGCAAAATTTATTTCAATTCGTTAAGGGACAGAGCCTGTTTTCTGCCCTTCACCCGAAACGGCATTGCGCTCCCGACCTCAAACCCACACCCTTGAACAGACTCAGCCTCGAGCCAATCGCACAAAAAGCAGGGGCCCTGCACACCATCGGCAGAGCCCCCGTATCGGATTGAAACGGATTGACCCAAGTCACTACCGTTTCACAATCTTGTAACTCTTGTTCTGGATGCGGCACAGATATACACCCGGTTTGAAGCCGGCCATATCGAGCACGGTCACACCCTCGCAAGCCTGGGTCGAGAGAACCAGACGGCCGGTCATATCGTACAAAGCCACGGTTGTCTCCGGGGTAGCGCCCTCGATATGCAACTGATCGTTCACCGGGTTGGGATAGAGAAGTACGGGCTCGGCTGCCACCTCTTCTACACCACTGACATAGCGCACCGACACATGGCAGGTAGCCGACAACCCGTCGCTCGTCGATACGGTAATATCGGTTTCGCCCTCTTTATTCGAATGGACCACACCATCCTTATTTACCGTAGCTACCTCTTCGTTGCTGCTCTTCCACGTCAATCGGTCAAAATTAGCCTGCTCGGGATAGACGGCAACCGACAGCGAAAGATACGATGACGGGGTCATCGCCACGCTGTCCGCCCCATTGAACGTCAACTCCGCAGGCACCACATCGGGGAATGTTTCTATAACCTCGAATGCGCTCCACGGCAACGTGTTGCGATAAACCTCTTCGGCCGATGCCGGAACCCTCAGCACACCACGCAACAGGGTAACCGCCGAAAAGGTAGACATCCCGGCTTCCGGAGGCGTAGTGCTCATACACGTAACGGTTTTAATATTGCCACACTCCGACCAAATCATATCTGAGGCATCATAAACAAAACTGCCAAACGTAAGATCGGTCAATGCCGGCAGCTCGAGAAAGAGTCCGCTCGAGGTAGGTCGTCCCACATACAGGCTTCGAAGATGGTCACACCCCCAAAACAGCGGCCCGTTGTCGGCATCAAGCGTTTTATTCGTATCCGCAATCCTGGCTACCTTCAACGAGTCGTATAACGACAGAGCCGAAGATTGGTACCGAGAAATCGATTCGGGGATTTCCAGCGAATCCAGCCCCCAACCGGCAAACGCATATCGCTCGATATCGCCCACGAAATTGTCGAGATTCAACTCTTTCATGCTCGAGCAGTAGGCAAAAGCAAACTCTCCCACACTCGAAATCTTGCCTTTAACGGTTATCTCCGACAAGCCCGAACAATTATAGAATGTCGAATCGCCTATCTCCTCTATCGATTCGGGCAATACCACCTTCGACAATTTCTTGCAATTGGCAAAAGCCGACCACCCTATCGACTGCACCGACTGCGGAATATCCACGTCCAGACTCTCGCACCCCCAAAAAGCCCTTGCAAGAATTTCGGTCAACCGATCGGGAAGCTCCAGTCGGGTCAAACTTGCACAATTTTCAAACGCACAAACACTTATAGACTCAACCGACGAAGGTATATTCACCTCTTCCAGGTTACAGCACCCCAAAAAGGCATAAGGGCTTATACTCGTTAAAGACTCCGGCAACGAAACCTTGCGCAAATTGACACAATCTCTAAACACTCCGCTCCCTAAAGCATTGATATCCCCACGTATCGTAATTTCTTCTACCCCTTCACAACCTCTGAAGGCTTCCGAGTCAATAAAAGTTACCGTTTGGGGAATATCGATTACCTTTTCCTTATTCCACGAAAAGCAGAAAGCAAGACCGGTCATACTCTTGTTATACAATACATTGTCCACAATCGTCAAAGCTGCATTCGCCTCATCAACCGTTACAGACTCCAACGCATCGGAACCGTCGAACGCATGCCTATCGACCTGATATACGCCGGCCCCTAAATGCACATGGGTCAAGCTGGGGCAGTTGTTCAAACATACACCCACCTTCCTGATGGTAGGAGGAAGTATCAACTCTTTCAGATTGGGGCATCCGCTCAAATTGGGGACCTCGGTCAACGAAGCCGGCAAATCTATGGTTTCGATGGCACAACCCTCTATCCCCTCTACCGTCCGTACGGTATTGGGCAACGTGAGACTGGTCACTCCACTAAAATCATACTTCGAAACCTTCACCCCGATTACGGGTCTCTTCTTTCCATAAAACTCATACGGATTCACTACACTGTCGGCCACGACCACATCACCGCTATACGTATGATGCACCGTTTCCCGTCCATCCAGATATTGCGAGATAACCCACACCTCATCGTCTGTATTGAGGCCATACAAGACACCGTTCGAACCAAACGTCGCCCGATACTGAGCATACGACGGCAACAAAGCCAGCACAGCCCATACAAGCAACCCTACTACTTTTTTCATAGCTATTCCTCCAGTTAATGATTTATATACAAAGATAATTGTTTTTCTTTAATTAACAACTCTACAAGCCCCTATTTAAGGCGATTTCGTAATATTATCATTATGCCATAAAATCATTATACTCCCACTCTACTTTTGCCGTGTATTAACCATCAATTTTTTTCGTTATGAATACAGCAGAACTTTTGTTGTCGGTGGAGAAATATGAAATATTCGACCCCGAAATCCAAACTGTCGAAGGGAAAACTTACGCAGTCATTCCACGACCAACAGCAACAGGGAATAATCCCGAAATCGTTATCAACAAACACGTTACATTAGCCCATGGTACGACCTTGATTTTTGCTGGAGGTAAAATCACTGGTTCTGGTACACTTACCGGCGACTATACCCGATTGGTCGCTCCCATAACCCAAATATTCGGTAAAGATATTACCGTAGACGGTATTTGGGAAATGGATCGGGCCTACCCGCAATGGTTCGGTGCAAGAAACGACATCTCCAATAGTGAGTTTTGGTATCTGCGCGAAACCTGTAAAGCAGCCGGCGAAAACCAACCGAATGCAGAAGCAGCCAAAATCAGTATCGAGAACGCTCGGAATTCAGCGTTACAACAACTGGAAGCGTGGAATGTCGACTCGTCCGATGCCATCAACAAGGCCATGAAGTTGAAACATGCCGGCGAAGTATTCCTTCCCAAAGGAGAGTATGCTATCTGCAAGACGCTGCAAGTACCCCATGGCATTGTTCTTCGGGGTGAATTAGCCGACTACCGAAACAACACAATTTCCCAATGGAAGCAAGATGAAGAATCAAAGATTTGGGAACATAATGAAATTGCGCTCATCGACGGAGATTATCCTCTAGGTGGAGATACTCCTTCTACAAATCTTTTATCCTATTATAAGCTGGGAACTGTCATTCGCCCTTTGAACACCAACTATCCGCTCTCGGTAGATAGCAACGGTACACCTATCACCTCATTCGACGACAATTTTGCCATTATCATCAATCCCAATATCAACCCATTCATCGACCATACTCCAGATGTATCATCCTCCGGAGAACATACGGATACCCGAGGAGATCATAACGATGCATGGGAACAAGGCTATCCTCATTCCCTCAGTACGATACGAGATATCCAATTCTCAAATTACTGGACCGCAACACCCAGTATGCGAGGAATCTACGCTATAGGCGGTATGAAAATCGAGAATATTAGTTGGGATCAATTCGTACAAGCCGTAGCAACACCCAACAACATGTATTGTGACGGAAAAACCATCATTAACTGTGAATTTAATGCCCCAACAGGCTGTATTTTCAAAGACTTTGTCTTTGGTAAATTCGTCGGCTCTGACGAGATTATAAAACACTTTGTTCAGGACGCCAAAGAATATTATGCCTTCGATTTAGGCGGATTAGGAGACAAACTCTATTTCCACAGAAACCACCTATCCATGGGTGAAATTGCTGGAGGATTAAGACTATCCTATTCTTTCGGTGCTCAAATCAGTTGCAATATCATCAACGACAATATTGCTTTTTCCGATTGCAAAGGCATCTCTTTCTCAGCCAATCACTGTGAGGATGGTATTCAAGTAAAAATTTCCAATTCACAAATTGTCTTCTCTAGCAATTACTTCCACAAAGGAGAAAAACCTACGTTCCTCATTCGAGATAATAATGCTCAGGGGTCGGTTAATGTACAATCATCGACAATAACACTCCAAAACAACTCATTGGTATTCTTGGATCATGAAGATAAAGATTCAAAACTATATATAAAAAATATCAGTCCTTATGATATCCAGACCGATGGATATCTTTCTTTATCGATACAAAACACATATCGCTATCGAACGCCCCGTAATGCCGGAGGTAACATGCATGGCTGTGGATTAGCCATTCTCAAAGAAATTTGGACCATTGGAGAATCCGAGCCAGAGTTAACCCCATTTACCGAGTTCAATAACTTAAGCTACCTTTTGTCTGGAAGCTCTCTCATCAAACCCAACTTCCATATTGTACACAACCATGTAGTAAACAACACTCAATTCTTGCGTGGTTCAGCAATGGCCAATGGCGGCGTAAAATGGTTCATCGACCAAGGTACATACAGCTACTACATGCAAACCATTTGGGACCGAAAACGATTAATTGGTAGTACAGCCCAAGTATTAGGTAACTTTAAATTAGGAGAAATCGACTCTGAAAGCAAATTACCAACCGGCTTCTTATTGAACTTTGGAGCTCATTGGCTCGATGGTCCCAGCGACGGGAATGGCAACCAAGCCATGATTCGACTTATGCGAACTCGCACAAGCGGAAATGCAATCTACCACAGTGTGGAAGTTCCCGTTTGCGGCACTCGCTTCCTGTACGACAACGGAATATCGGTTTGCGGATTCAAATGGCAATCGGATTCAAAGATTGACGAACTGACGGTCAACACCATGATTCAGTCGATCCACTTCATTGGCGACAATGTCATCTGCAAAGGAACCGCCTGCCCCACCGTAGGCGAGTGGACTGTGGGAGACATCGTCTATAACACAGGCACAGCATCGAACAATGCCTTGTGGATATACACCGTCAACGGCTGGCAAGCCCGATAAATGGTATAAATAAAGCGACCCGAACCTCTTAAAAACATAAAAACCGCACCGATTGCTCGATGCGGTTTTTATATGCCTCAAAAAAGAGATTAAACTCTCTTCTCTTTGATACGGGCTTTTTTACCGGTGAGTGCACGCAGATAATACAATTTGGCGCGACGCACTTTACCACGACGGTTGATTACGATCTCTTCGATGAACGGCGACTCGATGGGGAAGATTCTCTCTACTCCCACGTTGCCCGACATCTTACGAACCGTGAAACGCTTTTTGTTACCGTGACCCGAGATGCGGATAACGTCGCCGCGGAATTGCTGGATACGCTCCTTATTTCCCTCTTTGATACGGTACGATACGGTAATCGTGTCACCACTGCGAAAATCGGGGTGCTCTTTACCGCATGCGAATGCTTCTTCTGCAATCTTAACTAAATCCATTTTTAATAGCTATTTAAAATGTTCATACTGAAACGTAATATAACAGGCCACTTTTCCTGCCAGAGATTACGAAAAGCGGTGCAAAGTAACAACTTTTTCGGCACATAGCCAAGAGATACCCGCTTTTTTTACTCGACAACAGGCTTCTGCTGAAGATAAAAACAATCGAGACCGATAAATTTCATACTCCCCGTTTGATATATCCTCTCTAAATTTGTAATTTCGTCCAATCGAAACAACAAATTATTCAAGAATATACACGCAATTTATGGTAAAGAAAATTATTGGAATCGCGGCTATTTGCCTCTCGATGGCCTTCTGTGCCGAGGCTCAGCAAGGGCGTATCGTCATTCTCCACACCAACGATACCCACAGCCAGATAGAACCTTTTGCCCCTTCACACAAGACGTATGGCGACCTGGGTGGCGTGGTGCGTCGCATGGCGGTCATCGACAGCATCCGCAACGCCGAGCCCAACGTGCTGCTGGTCGATGCGGGCGACGCCATTCAGGGTACTCCCTACTTCAATTTGTTCAAAGGCGATGCCGAGTTTGAGGCGATGAATGCCATGGGCTACGACGTGCGCACGCTGGGCAACCATGAGTTCGACGCCGGCATGGAGAAACTGGCCCAACTGATCAAGGGCTCGACGGCCGATTTCATCTCGACCAACTACGACCTGTCGGCTACCCCGCTGGCCGGTCTGGTGAAGCCGTGGGTCATCCGTGAAATAGGCGGCTACAAGGTGGGATTCCTGGCGCTGAACGTCAACCCCGAGAACCTCATCCCGGCCGAGTCGTGCCAAGGGGTGGTATTCCACGACCCCATCGAAGCGGCCAACCGCACGGCCCGATTGCTCCGTGAGAAGGGGGCCGACCTCGTGGTGGTGCTCTCGCACCTGGGATATACGGCTCAAGAGAAGAGCGACACGACCGACCCGCAGGTGGCTGCGGCCAGCACCGACATCGACATCATCATCGGCGGCCACTCGCATACCGAGATTAACCCCGAGAAAATCGACGCCACCCCCGACTCCACACTGCGCTACCGTGTGAAGAACAGCCAAGGGCGCGACGTGGTCATTGCCCAAACCGGCATGAGCGGAGCCTACCTGGGCTGCATTACCATTGATCCCAAAAACAAATAATCAAGCTGCACACTCATGAAAACGACTTACAAACATACCTGCTGCATACTCGCGGCCGCCTTGTGGCTTCTCTCGGCCTGCACGGCTTCGCGACCCGAATTTGACATCACCTCCCGACTGATTCCCGTCGATGCCCACTGGAACCAGACTCCCGAGCCCCAAATGGAGGCTATCGTGAGCAAATACAAAACGAGCGTCGACAGCGTGATGCGCATCGTCATAGGCACCTCGAGCCAATACATGGAGCCCAAACGGCCCGGCTCGCTGCTGACCAACCTCTCGGCCGACATCATCAAGAGCGAGGCTCCGTCGGTATTCGGGCAACCAGTCGACCTGGCCATCACCAACATCGGCGGTATCCGCAACCCATTGATGCAGGGCGAAATCACCCTCGGCGAAATCTACTCGATATTCCCCTTCGACAACACGCTGTGCCTCATTAAACTGAAGGGGAGCGACCTGCGCGACCTCTTCGACATCATCGCCTCGCGAGGCGGCGAGGCCGTAAGCCACGAGGTGCGCATGACCATAGCCGACGACAAAGCCGCCAACCTCACCATCGACGGCGCCCCCCTCGACGACAACCGCATCTACTCGATAGCCACCATCGACTACGTGGCCAACGGCGGCGACCACATGACCCCGTGTCTGAAGGCTACCGAGCGGAAAAACAGCGCCGCCTTCCTGCGCGACGTGGTCATCAACTACATCGAAAAAGCGACTCAGGCCAAACGCGCCATTTCGGCGCTGGACGAAGTGCGCATCACCCCGGCTAAACCTCAATAACGCGATATGAAACACTCTGTTGTCTGCACGGCGATACTCCTGGTTCTCTGGCTCCTGCCTGTCCAAGCGATCGAACCTCATCTGTTGCAAAAGGCCGACCCGCAAAAAATGGAGCAATGGACCGACTCGGTATTCAACACCCTCACCCCCGACGAGCGCATCGCCCAACTGTTCGTCATCACCGTGCGCAACAGCGATACGCCGCAAAACCGCCAGTCGTTGAAACGGCTCGTGCAGGAGTTGAAAATTGGCGGCCTCCTCTTCGATGCCGGCACCGCCACCGACCAGGCCACACTCACCAACTACTGCCAATCGCTGGCCCGGGTGCCGCTGCTCATCACTCTCGACGGTGAGTGGGGGTTGGCCATGCGCCTCTCCGACACGCCCCGATTCCCGGTGAACATGATGCTGGGGGCTATCCAGAACGACTCCCTGCTCTATGAATATGGATGCGCCGTGGGCCGCCAGTGCCGCCGCATGGGCATTCAGGTCAACTTTGCCCCGGTGCTCGACGTCAACAGCAACCCCCGCAACCCGGTCATCGGCAAACGGTCGTTCGGGCAAGGGCTCGACAACGTCTCGACCAAAGCCATCGCCTATGCCCGCGGACTCGAGGCCGAGGGGGTGATGGCCGTAGCCAAACACTTCCCGGGTCACGGCGACACCTCGGAAGATTCGCACAAGACCCTACCTCTCGTACCGCACAGCCGCGAGCGGCTGATGCAGGTCGAGATTGCCCCCTTCAAGCGGTATATCGACAGCGGCCTGTCGGGGCTGATGGTGGGCCATCTGAACATTCCCGCACTCGACGATTCGGGTCGACCGGCCTCGCTCTCGCGGGCCATCACCCACGACCTGCTGGGCGATTCGCTGCAATTCGAGGGGCTTGTCTTCACCGATGCCCTCAAGATGAAAGGGGCATCGACCTTCGGCAACACCGCCTTGCTGGCCATCCAGGCCGGCAACGACATCGTGCTCAATCCGCTGAAACCCGAGGCTCAACTCAAGGCCATACGCGAAGCCATCGACCAGAGGAAAATCTCGCAAAGCCTCATCGACGAGAAATGCAAAAAGGTACTGCGCTACAAATATGCGTTGGGGCTGGCCCGGCAAAAGTCGGTTGCCCTGGAGGGGCTGATGGCCGACTTGAACGCTCCCCGATACGAGGCGCTGAACCGCCGGCTCAATGCCGAAGCGCTCACCCTGCTGCACAACCGGCACCACACCCTCCCCATCACGCATCTGGACAAATCGAGAATTGCGGTCGTATCGGTGGGTAGCGATACAAAATCGGTATTCCAAACCACCACGAAACTGTATGCACCACAGCCGGGACAGTTCGACGACTCTACCGACCTGACCGTCCTGCTCGACACCCTGCGCCACTACGACCGGGTGATTGTGGCCATCCACAGCGACAAGACGCAATACCGGGCCCGCATCGGTCGCCTCTGCCAGACCGGCAAAGCCATTGCCGTCTGCTTCCTCTCGCCCTACCAGATGAACCGGTTGAGCCACGAGCTGGCCCACAACCGGGCCCTGCTGCTGGCCTATGAAGATACGCCGCTGGCTCAGGAGTATGCCGCACAGGCCCTCTTCGGCGGCTGTGCTATCCGGGGCAAACTGCCCGTCAAGCTCGAAGGCTCGTTCGACGAAGGCGATGGCCTGCGCACCGAGAAGTGCCGCCTGGGCTACACCCTGCCCGAGTCGGTAGGCATGGACAGCCGGGTGCTGTCGAAGGTCGATTCGATTATTGCCGAGGGCATTGCACACGAGGCCTTCCCCGGCTGCCAACTGGTCGTAGCCCGTCAAGGCGAGGTGGTCTGGAACAAGGCCTACGGCTATTTCGACTACGAGACTCACGCCCACCCCGTCGCCACCGACGACCTCTACGACCTGGCCTCGGTATCGAAAGCCACCGGCACCCTGCCTGCCGTGATGAAAGCCTGTGACGACGGCGACATCGTGCTCGAAAAGCCCATGAGCCACTACTTCGCACCGCTGCGAAACAGCGACAAAAAGGACCTTACCCTGCGCCAGGCCCTGCTCCACGAGACCGGCATGCGCCCCTCGCTGCAGGTTTCGGCAGTACTCATCGATCCGCAGAGCTTCACCCCGCCCCTGTTCAACCGCCGGAAAGATGCCACCTACTCGATACCCATCGACGGCTGCACCTTCGGCAACCGCAACGCCCGGCTGCGCTCCGACCTGCTCTCGACCCGACAGTCGGCCCAATATCCCATCCAGATAGCCCGCGACCTCTACGGTTCCGCATCGCTCCCCGACACCCTCATCGCCCGTATCATCGGCACCAAGCTACGTCCCACGAAACGCTATCTGTACAGTTGCCTCAATTTCATCCTGTTGAAAGAGACGGTCGAGAGTGCCACCGGGATAGCCATGGACCGCTACCTGCAAAAGCATATCTACGGACCGCTGGGCATGGGCACCACAGGATACTGCCCGGCCACCCGATTCCCCATCGAGCGGATTGCCCCCACCGAAAACGACCTCTTCTACCGCCACCAGCAGCTCGACGGCTATGTGCACGACGAGACGGCCGCCTTCTTCGGCGGTGTGCAGGGCAATGCCGGACTCTTCTCCTCGGCCAACGACCTGGCCAAGCTGTGCCAGATGTGGCTCAACCACGGCAGCTACGGCGGCGAGCAGATATTGTCGCCCGAGACCGTGCACCGCTTCATGACCGAAAAGAGCGCCACCAGCCGCCGCGGACTGGGATTTGACAAACCCGACACGAAAGAGCCCGACAAAAGCCCCACCGCACTCGAGGCATCGCCTGCCACCGTCGGCCACCTGGGCTTTACCGGCACCTGCTTCTGGATAGATCCCGAGCAACAGCTCATCTACATATTCCTCTGCAACCGAGTCTATCCCTCGCGGTTGCACAACGCCCTGTCCGAGCTCAACATACGGCCCGAACTCTTCTCGGTTATCTACAACTCTATCGAGGATTATTCGAAATAAAACGACAAGACCACCATGTTTGAGGTCGCCTTCTTCAGCGATTGAGTATACTTGATGTCGGCCGGATCGCGCAGGTCGTTGCGTTTCCGGTTGATAACATCGGTCAGCCCGAAGCAGAACTTCAGCTCGGGAATCAGTTTGAAATAGGGAAGATAGAGGTCACACCCGATACCGATGGTCAAGTAGCCGTCGAAGGTGTTCAGCTTGAGGAAGTCGTTCCGCTTCTTCGACACGTCGGCCGTAGCCATCACCCCGCCAATCAGGTAGGGCCGGTAGTTGTTGCACCGTTCGGCACTGAATTTCAGCTCGACGGGCAGCACGATATAGTTCGACTTCAAGTCCTGAGTCTGAGTCGCCTGCGAGTTCGACTCGCGGTATTTCACCACCTTGTTGCCAAAGAATATGCCCGGCGACACCCGCAGGTTGAGGTATTGGCACAGATAGAGGTCGGCCATGAGGTTCACGTTGAAACCCGGCGAAAAATCGGGAATATCCATATACCAACTCTCTCCCCCCTCGGTCACGAAGCCCGAATGCACAAAAGTCATATCCTGCACATGCGTACCGATGGAGAAGCCCAGATGCAGCAGCTTGTAGTCGGCATAGGGCAAATTCTGCACCTTGCGAGGTTGGGCCCACACCGTGCCGCCAGCCAGCGACAAGAGCGCTACCACCCCCACGCACCAACGCACGACCGACTTTCGCCCACGAAATATCGGCCGCCCCACAGAGCCTCTATGTAACCATCGTTCCATCATCGGGTAACTAATTATCAAACGGAAAAACAACGGGGTTATTGTTTCGCAAGAATTCTATTTACGCCAGAAAATCTCTCCTCATTTTTTTTGCAATCGCAATAAAAGTACTACATTTGTGGTGCAATTAGATCTAATTATTTCAAACTAAAAACTAAAAAACAATGGCTTACGTAATTAATGACAACTGTGTTGCTTGCGGTTCTTGCATTAGCGAGTGCCCGGTAGAAGCTATCTCGGAAGGCGATATCTACAAAATCGATCCCGAAAAATGCTTGAGCTGCGGAACTTGCGCCGAGGTTTGTCCTAACGACGCTATCCACGAAGCATAAGAAGCACACACGTGAAAGATTAAAAAAGGGTCTGCATCACACCGATGCGGGCCCTTTCGTTTTATCCACCGCCGGCATCGGAGAGGGAGCAACCATTGCATTCCCCGTCCCCCCCCCACATACGAGAGCAGCCACCACCGCCGGCATAGGCACATCACCGACACGCACAGCACCACTGCCATACCACACTCCATCCACGAAACCCGCGCTCTGCATTCCCTCCCGTACAAAAATAAAAAACGTGACTGCTCTTGCGAGCGGTCACGCTTTCTATACATAGGTTATAACTCTTTATTAGTTATTGTCTGCCGGTACAACCGATACATACGAACGGTTCTCTTGACGTTTGCGGAATACTACCGTACCGTTTACCAAAGCGAACAACGTGTGGTCTTTACCCATACCTACGTTCTCACCCGGGTGATGTACTGTACCTCTTTGACGTACCAAAATGTTTCCGGCTTTGGCATATTGACCACCGAAAATTTTGATACCCAATCGTTTGCTTTCCGATTCACGACCGTTCTTAGAACTACCAACACCTTTCTTATGTGCCATTTTCTTAGAAGTTTAATAGGGTTAAGCAACAATTTCTTTAACTAACACTTCGGTGAAATACTGACGGTGACCGTTCAAGCGACGATAACCTTTTCTTCTTTTCTTCTTGAAAACAAGAATTCTTTCACCTTTTACGAGGCCTTTCTTACCGTATCCGTCGTTCGAAACAACCTCACATACGACCTTCGCACCTTCTACGGTGGGAGTGCCTACGGTTACTGCTCCGTCTTTGTCAACGAGCAATACTCTGTCAAATTCGAGAACGGCGCCATGCTCTGCTCCCAAATAGTGGACAAACAACTTCTTTCCGTTTTCTACTTTGAATTGTTGTCCTTGAATCTCAACAATAACGTACATTTTTACTTTTTATTTTTACGTTTATCTCTGCCGGGCGGGGCCAACCGTGGCACCTCTTTTTGAGCCCATATCAGAATCAGCCCACAAAAGTACAACAAATATTTGGCTCTCACAAGCATTCGGCCCATTTTCTCTGAAAAGAAATTTGCCGGCCGCCCCTCCCCGCCAACCGGGTTTAAAACAACAATCGCAACCACTTCGATTTCAAGCGATTGCGATTGCAAGTCGGGGTGAGACGACTCGAACGTCCGACCTCCACGTCCCGAACGTGGCGCGCTAACCAACTGTGCTACACCCCGCACTTTGTTTTGCGGGGACAAAGATACATAAAGTTTGAGAAAAGCAAAAATGATTCCCTAAATTTTCGCGTTTTTCTTATCAAAATCTCTATCATTTTCATTTTTATGGCAAAAAATTAGGAGGATAATAAAAAATAGTTCTATCTTTGCACACGCAAAACCAAGGTGCCATAGCTCAGATGGTAGAGCAAAGGACTGAAAATCCTTGTGTCCCCGGTTCGATTCCTGGTGGCACCACCGAAAACCGAGATAGCAATATTTGCTGTTTCGGTTTTTTCGTTTCTACCTTCCCCTCCCATAGGATACCGGCCTACTCTTCTGCATTTCGTCAAGGGCGAGACGACCTATAACCATACAGCCGTAATTCACAAACCAAGGATACTTTCCCGGCCGATACCGTGCTGGGCCATAGTCTCGTGCATAGGCATAAAAAACTCCCGAGGCAACGGAAGGGTTGCTCCGGGAGTTGAGATTCTTATTTCACTAAAACACACTACTCTTCTGCGTCGATCAGAGCGAGGCGGGCATACATCTCGGCCATGGCAAACTGGGTGAGGAGCCACTTCGATTCGTTGCGGGTCTGCCCGGTCCAGTCGTCGTTGAAGAGGCCGTTCTCTTCGCGCATGCCGTTGGTCCAGGCCTGGTCCAGATTCTCTTGTATGGCATCGATGTAACGACGGTCGTAATCGATGCCGTACAGCTCGATAAAGCCCCGCACCATGATGGCCGTGAACCAGACGTTGCCGGGGGTGAACACGCGGTACCGACGCCCGGGTTGCGACGGGGCGGCAAAGAAGTGTTCGTAGCAGGCGGCTGCCAGTCGCCGGGCTTCGCGCAGATAGTGCTCCTCGCCCGTAAGGCGGTAGAGAAGGGCCGAGGCCTGCATCATCTGCCCGCTGTTGTAGGCAAACTTGGCCCGGCCTATGGTGCCGTCGAGGCTCTTGTTGTCGAAGTAGAGGCCGTCGGTGGGGTCTTGCAGGTTGGTGCGGGTCCACTCATAGAGGCGCACGGCGGTGCGCAGGTAGCTGCTGTCGCCGGTAACGAGGTAGAGCTTGGCGACATAGACCGAACCCGGGGCATTGGAACAGGTGTTTTTCCCGTTCTTCTTCTGTTCGCACCAGTATATGCCGTAGCCCAGCTGGTTGTCGATACCGCTCTCGATAAAGCGCCACACGAGTTTTGCCTGCTCCAGGTATCGGGGGTCACGAGTGAGTCGATAGAGGTCGGTAAAGTCGAGACCTATCCAGATGTTGTCGTCGTAGAAGCGGTCGGAGGCGGGGGCCGTATTCAGATAAGAGGAGTAGGCGGCCGGTGTGCGCACCGAGTCGAAATACATTTCCAGACCGGGACGGACTTGCTGCTCCAGCACCTGCCCGAAACGGGGGTCGAGGCGGGCATCCCAAATGGCTGCCACGGCCGAGAGACTGCCCGAGAAGGGCCACAGGTAGGAGAAGCGTTTCTGCTGGTCGGCCTGCTCTTCGTTCGAGAGGTAGGTCACTTTCAGTTGGTCGTCAAAGGGGTAGGTCTCCCGAAAGAGGGGGAGACGTTCGTCGCCATAGCATTTCACCACGGCATCGAACGTGGCGACGGCCCGGTTGTAGTTGTCGCTCCCGGCCTGGCACACCGCAGGTGCGAGACTTACGGTGGCAAGGGCCAGGCAGCGAGCTATCATGAGACATGTGTTCTGCATACGATTTACAGTTTGTCGGCGGGTTTCACCCCAAAAGGTCTCGGGTATTCCCGATGTTCCGCACTAAAAAACAAGCAAAAAAATACCGAGTCGGGGAGGTCGGCTCCCCGACTCGGCTCAAAATCTTAAGATCTTATTTAACTATTACTTTATGAGAATATACCTGGTTGCCACAAGCTACGCGCACTACATATACGCCGCTCTGTGCCATGTCGAAAGCATAGTCGCTTACGGCACCCGTCGAGGCTACGCAGTTGCCCAGCAAGTCGAATACCATCACACCGTCGAGGTCGAGGCCGTTGGCCAATACGCGGATGGTGGCACCGTCGGTTACTACAACCGGAGCAGCAGCCAGCACTTCGCTTACAGCGCTGGAGGTACCCTCCTCGACCGTGAGAGTCATGGCATGGAGGTCGACCGTGAGTTTGTAGTTACCATCCTCGGGCACCGTGAACTTGTTGTCGTGGCCCGAACCGCGGTACGAAATCGTGTAGCTGCCGCCGATTTCGATGGGTTGATTGGCGCTTTGAGTCGCATCGAATACAAAGTCGTTTTCCCATACACCGGGGATGAGTTGGTTGAGGAACTTGAACTCCGTGCCGCTACCGTCGGTCGTCTGAGCATAGAGTTGACCCGACCAGGTGAATTTGCCCGATTCGATCTTTTCCATCTCCACACCATCTTCAGTCAACCAGCTACCGGGACGAGCCGTCAAGGCGCTACCTACGATATAGAGGTGCTCGTAATCGATTTTGAGAACCTCCATCTTCATCTCGGCTACATTGACCGTAATCGTGTAGGTCGAAGTGGCGGGGATTTGGAACTCGGTAGTACCTACGCCGTCGGCGCTATATACCATATTGTACGAACCCGATTTGATGCTGCCGGTATTGGCGGGGTTGAACGACATGGTTTCGTCGCCGTTTACAAAGTAGAAACCTACCATGGGGTCGGCCTCTTCGATTACGCCCGACCAAGTGTAGACACCATCCGAAACCTTCTCCATGGCTACCTTGTCGGTAAAGGCGCTACCGACCAGGTATACTTGACCGAACTCGGTTACGTCGGGGAGCTCCTGCGTAGTCTCGGTCAGCAACATGGTCATTTCGTTCAGGTCGATATCAATCTTGTAGGTTCCCGTCTTGTCTACGATGAAGGCAGCATCGGGTTGAACCTCTTCGTGTTTGTCGAGCAGAGCGACTTTCACACCGGGAGTCACGGTCTCGTGAGCGGCTGCGGTAGTCGTCAAGCAGGGATACCAGCTACGGCTAACAATGAATTTGAATCGACGCGAATTGTCGCCATGGTCGAGCAATTCGCCGGTCCAGGTGAATTTACCGTCACCGAGATTGGTCATCTCCAGGTTGCTATTGGTGTTCCAACCGGCCGATGTGGCATCGCCGATTACATACAGGTGATCATAACTGGCTGCAGAGAGTCCGAGCACGGACAACAAACAGACCATTAAAAAGGTAATCTTTTTCATAAGTTTTATTATTAAGTTTAACAAAAGGTTCTCATTTTCATCGTCCTATCAATACTTTTTGGGTAAAGTCGAGCCCGGCGGTGTGGAGCTTCACGAAGTAGACGCCCCGATCGGGAACGGAGACCGACAGGCGGCCGCCCTCGAAGTGGCCGGTGCGCAAGAGTTGGCCCAGCGAATTGTAGACGGCATAGTCGGTAGCCGATGCCTGCTCAATGATGATGTCGCGGTCGAGCACGTAGACCAACCCTACCGACTCGCTCTCCTGCGGAGCCTCCACGTCGGTCGTCCCGTCGGCATACTTCGACAGGACGATACGGTCGAGATTGGGACCGTAATCGGAGTTGTTGCCTACCTCAATCGTGTTGCTCACCGTATGGTCGAGCGTAACCAGCACTGTGCGGTGTGCCATGTAACGACCCGTGGGGCCGCCGGTATTCTCGAACGAAACCTCCTGCCACGAGTTGATGTCGCCGTTCAGCTTCACATAGGCCGAACAGGGAGCATCGCTCATGTAGTAGAGGGTCATGGCATAGGTACCCGACTCGGGCACGGTCACCCCGTTGAAGACCAGGGCGCGGCCGTTGCCTATCGAGGCCACATACTCCCCGCCCGAACAGAGGCTGTCGACGTCGCTCTTCACCGGCACCCCGAAGGGTATGGTGTTCTCGGCGGCTTCGGCCTCGTATTTCATCTGTATGGGTCGCGGCAGTTGCGACGAGGTGGAGAAGAGCACCACGGCCCCACCCCGCTTCAGCAGGTCGACCGACAGGGTATCGCGGGACGACAGGTTGTCGCGGTACTCAAACCGGACCTCCGACGGGCAATCGCCATCGGCATACACATAGGCACAGTAGTTCTCGCCCTCGGGCAAGAACGACAGGGGCACCCGTGCCGTGCGGGCTTCGTGCGTGAGCGTGGCCCAATACCACTCGTCGCCCTTCTGGCGCACAAGGCTCACATATTCGTCGGGACGGGCCTCCAGACAGCGGGTATTGTCCCAGGCCACGGGCAGCCGTTTCAAGAACTCGCGGGCCATGTGATACTCGAAATTCTCGGGAGCATCGGCCAGATGCTGTATGCCCGACTCGAATACCACCGACAGGGCCAACTGGTGAGCCCAGGTGGTGCCGGAGTGGATGCAGCCGTTGCGGTCGGCAAAGTCGACGGGGGCATAATCGGTGGAACCGATAGCGCCGCGAATTATGGCCGAGTTGATGTTGTGAATATCGGGAAAGTCGGTAAATACGGTGTTGGGCAGCACAGCCTCCGAGGTGAGCAGGTGAGGCCAGGTGCGTCGCAAACCCGTGGGTTTGGGGCAAGCGTAGAGGTCGAGCAACAGCTGGTTCTGAGCCGTCACCCGCAGCAGCAGGTCCACCTTCTGCATCGTAGCCTGCGACTCGCTCTCCCAGAAGTCGACCTTCAACCCCTTCACACCCTGCGATTTCCAGCTCTGTACCATCGCGTTCAGGGCAGACTCGTCGGAGGGAAGGTCATTCTGGTTCACCCATATCAGCACGCCCACCTTCTTCGAAGAGGCATAATCGACCACCTCTTTCAGCGAGATGCCGTTCTGTTCCCAGCACTTGTCGAGGGTGAAGTACTCCCACCCCTGTTCCTGGGCCCAGTCGATATAGTGTTTGATGTTGCTCATATTCAGGTAGTCGGCGGTGAAATCCTCGCCGGCAATGTTCCAGGTAGCCCGTCCCGGGGTAATCCACGAGAGGGAGTTGACGGCCGTCGCATCGTTAAGATTCTCGAGCATCACCGTCTCGACCACCGACTCGAGCGAACCCACCAGCAGCACCCGCCACGGGGTAGCCAACGGGAGGGTAGTCGATACCGATTCACGAGGCTGGAAACAGAAGGCACCGGTCTCGTCGTCGACCGTGAGTGTGCTCCCGCAATACGAGCCGTTGACTCTCGCCTCGGTCATCAACAGATAGTTGCCCCCCATGTCGACCAGTATGGGGAAGGGGGTATAGGTGGCACAGGCCACGAACTCGGTAGCGGTCTCGCTGAAAAGCGACTGGCTGTCTTTGGAATACTGTTGGGAATAGATGGTTTCGCAGGCGGCGGGCAGACATTCGCTCTGTTCGGCATAAACCGAAACCTCGCCGCTGCCGGGAAGCTCGTAGCGGTAGGCCACACCGTCGTCGTAGACGCGGAAGACAAACTTCACTCCGTGCCCCTCCTTGCTGCCGGTCACCGTGGCCTCCTTGTAGGTATTTTCGTAGCGGCTGCGTTTGCCCGACGGCAATTCATAAGGGTCTTCGACCAGGCGGTCGGTAAAGGCGAGGTCGCCTACCCCGCTCGAAAAATCGCCCACCGAGGTGACGATTCCCAGGGCCGACTTCTCTATCAGGGTAGCGGTACCCTTCACGACCTTGTAATACAACGCATCGTTGTCGTCGAGCACGACGAGTTTAATCGAGTCGTTGGGCGAGGTCGACTCGCCCAGGACCTGTTCGCCCCAAGCCGGAGCGATACCGCTCATCACTCCTGCCACAATCAGGAGTCCGTATGTCAATCTGGTTTTCATCTTCAATAAATCTTCATTTTACCACTACTTTGTGTACCGTCTGCTCGTGCTGCACGGTCACCCCCACGAGATAGATGCCGGCAGGCACCGCAATGCGGCAATCGTCACCGCGCAACCGCCCTTCGTAGAGAGTCTGGCCCGAGAGGGTCAACACGCGGCAAGCTGCTTCGTCGGCTGTCGAGACCACAATGGCCCGGTCGCCGGCCGTTACCCGCACCTCGTCGACCCGAGCCGAAGAGAGGGCTGCCGGCTGGTCGCTGCCAAAGAGTTGCCACTTGAGCAACTGGAAGGCATCGGCCCCGTTATTCTCGAGGGTTCTCAAGCGATAGCCCTTGTATAGTTTCGTACCGTTTACGGCAAATTTCATGGTCGCATACCTACTGGGAAACTCAAAGCCTTCGACTTCGCTCACCACCTCCCAATCACGATCGAAGCCCTCGACCACCCAGCTCTTCGGGTCACGGTCGGGGTAATCCTGACACGAGGTGAGCGTGTAGCTCTCGAGGCGATAAGGCTTGTCGAGTTCTATCTCTACCTGGAAGAGGGGAGCCTCGTCGCTGTAATACTTGCGCTGCATGTTGCGGTCGAAGAGGTTGAAGTAGCGCTCGTCGGCCACGGTAAAGGCACCCAGCGGAGAGCCCAGCGCCGAGGCATAGGCATCGACGCCGGCCGTTATATCGGTCGGGAAATTCTTTCCGTCGGTATTCTCATAATAGGGTATCCCGAAGAGTTGTATCTCGCCCACACGGCCACCTTGCGTGGCAATGCGGTAATAACGGGCAGCCCGGGCAACGTCGGCATGAGGCTGACGATCGATGGTATAGAGTGTCGCCGCGCTGTACCGGGTAGACGAATTGGGCGACAAGCGATTGTAGTTTTGTCCGTCGACCGAATACTCCAGGCTCCAGGCATCGACACCGGCCGCTATGGCCGTACCGTCGGAGAAGAGGTAGCCGGTAATCAGGTAAGGTTCGGGACAGGTTACATAGATGTAGTTCGACGAGGCGGGCATCTCGCACGAGGTATACTCGTTGTTGTCGTTCATGGCCGAAGCCGAATAGTCGGCACCGTCGACGGTCACCGAGGCCTCGTCGGTGAGGTCGTAACCGAAAGCGGCGCTCTCCTTCTCGGGCTTGGGCATGTTCACCCCGGTCTCCCAGAGTTCGAATTTGTCGATATTGGGTCCCCCGCCATTATAGGGGGTAATGCGCAAGGTGTTGTACCCCTCGTCGAGATAGATATACGACAGCATCATGCCCACCGGCGGACGGTTCCAGTCCTCGGTCGTCTCGGTCATCGTGAGGATTACCGGGGTATAGAACCCCGACTGCACGGCGATGGAGCGAATGAACATGCTGGTATAGTAGGTGCGAAACTCATAGGTTCCCGCCTTCTCGACATAAACATTTTCAAACACGATTTCCGACCCGCTGTCGTTATCGCCCACGTAGGCGTTTCCCGAATAGCCGTCGACATATTTGACCTTCACCGGCGGGGTGAGCCGGGCATCCTCGGCCTCCAGAACCAGCAACGGCTCCTGAGCATACAGGCTGCAGGCTGCCAGCAGGGCAAAACACAAACTTGTAATTTTCTTGTACATATCTCTCACTCAAGTCTAAGAAAAACGATAGAATCTTTGCCTGTACAAAAAGCTCTAATAGGAATATCTCCCGGTCAACGGAGTAGAAAATGGACCGTAACAAAAAGAGTATGTGCACTTAAAAGAGTTTTTCATGTCGGTAATATTCCAGGGTTTCACATACTATGACACAAAAAGCATCATATACCCTTATACCGGATGAAAAAATTTTTTTACCACAAATAGCTGTACTGGTCACCCAGAAATTTTCTGATTTTCTTTAGGGCAATGGTTATTTGCCCCTCGACCGTCTTGACCGAGAGATTCAGCTTCTGGGCAATCTCCTGATTGGTGAGGCTCTCCTGCCGGCTGAGAACGAAAATGTGGCGACACTTTTCGGGCAGAGCCAGTATGGCCTCGTGGATAAGCCGATACAACTCTTCGGTCTCGAGCGACGACACATCGGTATTGAGTCCCGACAACTCGGCGTCGTCGATACTCACCATCTCTTTCTTTTTACGCAATTCATTCAAGCACTTGTTTCGTGCAGCCTGAAACAGATAGGCTTTCAACGAAAGTTGTATGTGGAAGGTGTCGCGGTTCTCCCACAGATAGATAAAAATATCCATGGCCAGCTCTTCGGCCACCGCCTTGTCGTCCAGATAAAGGTATATAAAACGGCACAACGGAGTAAAGTAGGTTTCGAACAAACTTTTGAATGCCTCTTCATTTCCCTCCCGTATTTGCCTGAGCAATAATATGTCGTTTGCTATGTTGGCCACCGTTTTATATATAGGAATACTGTGCAAAGAAAAGAATATTATTCTACAAAAAAAAATTATCTCACCCACAAAGCAGAAAAAAAGCTCTTTCCCCTCTCTTTTTTTACATACTGATTAACAACAATTTATCAAATAATCGCAAGTTATTCCCAATTGTTTTTCCCTTTTTACGGTATCCGGTATAAGGGTTTATCGCTCTTTTTGTGTCTAACTAATGAAATCAAAATAATGCGGTAAAATATTTTTTCATCTAAAAAAGTCTGATAATTATGAACAAGAAGCTCCCTTGGGACATTATCATAGCTCGATTCAAAGGCATCTCGCTATCAGAAGACGAGCAAACACAGCTGCAAGAGTGGCTGAATCAAGACGTTGCGAACCAACAGTTTTTCAACGAATTGCAAAATTTGTGGAACCAAATTCAAACCAAGGCAGCCGGATACAATCCAGACGTCGATTTCTATTGGAAAAAATTCCAGACTTATATACACCAAGATTCCATTCAAACCAAACCTGAGAAGGTAAAAAAGATTGTGCCGCGGTGGGCGTCGGGCCGAGTACTCCGTCGCTTTGCCGCTGCAATAGGTTTACTGCTGGTCGTATCGGGTACCGGTTATCTTTTCTTCGAGAGCAGTCACCACGCCAAACACGAAGCCATTGCCCAAACCTACTCGACCATTACCGGCAAATCGAAGTTTATCCTCCCCGACGGCAGCGAGGTATGGCTCAACGCCAACTCGGAACTCGAATATACCAACCTGCATGCCGACGTACGTGAGGTAACCCTCAAAGGCGAAGCTTTCTTCCATGTACAGCACGACCGAAAACCGTTTATCGTCAAAACCAACGACATTGCGGTCAAGGTACACGGTACCCAGTTCAACGTAAGCGCCTATGACGATGACGACAAATCGGTCGTGAGCCTCTACGAGGGTTCGGTCTCGATGCACGTACTGGGCGACGACAAGCCCGACCACTACCTGAAACCCGGCGAAGAGGGTTCGCTCGACAAGAAGAGCAAGACCATAAGCGTGGAAGAAGGCGATGTAGAGTTTGCCATGATGTGGACCAAAGACCGGGTGAAACTCGAAAACAAGAATCTGCACGAGGTATGCCGATACCTCTCCAAATGGTATAACGTGAAAATCGAAATCGATCCGGCTCTCTCCGACGACCAGTCCTACACGTTTACCCTATATGACCAAAGCCTCGAAGATATTGTGCGCATCATGGCCAGCATCTCTTCGATTCATTATCACTTCGACGAAAACAACACTTTAATAATAACCCCTTAAAAAACTATTGCCTATGATAAAATACTGAACGAAAAAACTACCGCAAAAAACATTTATAGACTTTTTTAAAACACTAAATACACACAAAAAGAAAAAGAAAGAGAACCTATTGAGTTAACTTTAATATACCCATGATATGAATCTAAAGAAAAAATTGGTCCTATTCCTGGCCATTTTATTCTCCTTGAACTTGTTTGCTCAGGCCCCGGGAGAATCATTGACTATTTCTTTCCAAAACATTCCGCTATCCGAGGCTATTAAAAAAATAGAAAGCGTGAGCAAATACACCTTCTTCTACGATGCCTTGAAACTGGATGTCAACCAAAAAGTATCGTTGAAAGCCAACAACACACCTGTGCGGCAAGCCATATCGCAAATGCTCGCAAAATCAAACATCAAGTTTGAAATCAAACAGTCGCAGATTATTTTATACAACAAGAATAACGCTTCAGGGAAGAACCATACAAAGATTGCCATCCACGGTAACGTCACCGACGTCAACGGCGAGCCCCTGATCGGTGTAACCGTGTCGGTAAAAGACGACCCCTCGATTGTAACCATTACCAACGTCGACGGTATCTACGACATCAACGTCCCCGACAAAAGCGCCATCCTGCAATTCAAATACATCGGTTTCGCCTCGCGCGAAGAGGCCGTGAACAGCCGCAAGATCATCAACGTGGTACTGCAAGACGCCTCGACCCAACTCGAGGATGTGGTAGTGGTTGGTTACGGTGTGCAAAAGAAGGCTTCGGTCGTTGCCGCCATCACCAGCGTGAAACCCCAACAGCTGCAAGTCGGTACCACCCGTTCGCTCAGTAACGACCTGGCCGGTAACATTGCCGGTATCATCGGTGTACAGCGGTCGGGCGAACCGGGCTACGACAACTCCGAGTTCTGGATCCGCGGTATGAGCTCGTTCAAGGGCAGCAACTCGCCGCTCGTGCTCGTCGACGGTGTAGAGCGTTCGCTCAACAACATCGACATCTCCGAAATCGAGTCGTTCTCGGTCTTGAAAGATGCTTCGGCCAGCGCCGTATACGGTGTGCGGGGTGCCAACGGTGTCATCCTGATTACCACCAAACGCGGTCACTCGGGCAAGACGACCATCAACGTATCGGTCGAGCACTCCATCACCCGCCCGGCCAAGCTCCCCTCGTTCCTCAATGCCGCCGATTACCTGACGCTCTTGAACAACATCAACATCCAGGAGACCGGTACCGAGCTCTACTCGCCCGAGCTGATTGACAAATATCGCACCGGCTACGACCCCGAGCTCTACCCCGACATCGACTGGATCGATGCCATTACCAAAGACTTTGCCAACAACACGCGTGCCTCGTTCGACCTCTCGGGTGGTAACGAGAAACTGCGCTACTCGTTCGTAGGTGCATACTACAACGAGCAAGGTATCACCGAGACCGACAAGACCCAGGCCTGGAATTCGGGCATCTCGGTCAACCGCTTCAACCTGCGTACCAACGTCGACATGAACGTGACCTCGACCACCCTGTTGACCTTCAACATCGGTGGTTACCTGCAACAACGCAACGCCCCGAAAGACGGTATCGACGACATCTTCAACGCCGCCTTCAAGGCTACCCCCTACATGGTTCCGCTTATCTACAACAACGGCTGCATCCCCAAACCGCGTGAAAACGAAAACCCCTGGGCCAAACTGACGCAATCGGGTTTCAAACGCGAGGCCGAGAGTAAGCTCGAAACCCTCTTCGCCGTAGAGCAAGACCTGAAAGGCATCCTCCCCGGTTTGAAGGTAAAGGGTATCTTCTCGTACGACTACTATTCGCGCAACGGTGTAGACCGCGGCAAATCGCCCCGCTACTACTCGCCCGCTACCCAACGAGACCCGGTTACCGGCGAGCTTATCCTCATGGTATTGAGCGAAGGCGACGAGTTCCTGGGCTACAACCGCTGGGAAGAGTATGGTAACTACAGCACCTACCTCGAGGGCAACATCACCTACGACCAACGCTTCGGCGACCACTCGGTAAGCGCCCTGTTGCTGTACAACCAGCGCAACTACGACGATGGCGACCAGGTGCCCTACCGTACACAGGGTTTCGCCGGCCGTGCCGCCTATACCTATGCCGACCGCTACATTGCCGAGTTCAACTTCGGTTACAACGGTTCCGAAAACTTTGCCAAGGGTCACCGCTTCGGTTTCTTCCCCTCGATTGCCGCCGGCTGGATTGTGTCGGAAGAGGAGTTCATGCGCCCCGTACAAAACTACATCAACAAGTTGAAACTGAGAGCATCGTATGGTTTGGCCGGTAACGACCGTTTCTACAACGACGACGGCTCGCAAAAGCGTTTCGCCTACATCACCACCATCGGCTCGACCGACGGCTACAAGTGGGGTAACTCCAACGCCTTCTACGAAAAAGGCGGTCTGCGCGAGGGTGACCCCGGTGTAGAAAACCTTACCTGGGAGACGGTCAAGAAGGCCAACGTCGGTATCGAACTGGGCCTGTTCAAGATGGCCGAAATCCAACTGGACTTCTTCCACGAACGTCGTGAAAACATCTTCATGCAACGCAAGAACTACCCCAGCTCAGCCGGTTTCCCCTCGCTGCCCTGGGCCAACTACGGTATCGTGACCAACAAAGGTTTCGACTTCTCGCTCGACCTCAACAAGCAAATCAATAAAGACTGGTTCGTATCGGCTCGCGCCAGCGTATCGTATGCCCGCAACAAGATTATCGAACAAGACGAAGACCTGGGTGTGCTGGGAACCTACCGTTCGAGCACGGGCAAACCCGTGGGCCAAATCTTCGGTCTGGTAAGCGACGGACTCTTCACCGAAGAGGACTTTGCCGACGTAACGACCGGCGAACTGAAACCCGGTATCCCCGTTCCCAAGTTCTCGGACCGCGTATATCCCGGTGACATCAAGTATGTCGACATGAACGGCGACGGCGAAATCACCGAAACCGACAAGACGGCCATCGGCGGAACCGTGAACCCCGAACTCGTTTATGGTTTCGGCGTGAACCTCAGCTACAAAAACGTAGACTTCGGTGCCTTCTTCCAAGGCAACGGCCGCACCTACCGCATCATCGGCGAAAACCAGACGAACTTCTTGCCCGGCTCGACCATCGGTGCCGAGGGTAACATCTTTACCAACGCCTCCGATGCCTGGACCGTCGAGAACCCCAGCCAGGATGTCTTCTATCCCCGCCTCCACATGGGTTACAATGCCAACAACGCTCAATCATCCGACTGGTGGTTGAAAGACATGAGCATGCTGCGACTCAAAAACATAGAGCTGGGTTACTCCTTCTCCAAGAACCTCATCAAGAAAGCCGCCATGGAATATGCCCGCATATTCATCCGCGGTACGAACCTGCTGCAATTCTCCAAATTCGACCTGTGGGATCCCGAGCTGAGCACCAGCAACGGTCTGAAATATCCTATCATGGCCACCTACTCTATCGGTCTGCAAGTAAGATTCTAAACCCATAAAACAGAAAAGGAAACAAAAAATCATGAAACATACGATTGTTAAATATACATTGGCTATCATCGGGCTCTTCTCGGTTACCTCTTGTACCGACTACCTGGACAATGCGCCCGACGATATTTTGACCTTGGAAATGGTATTCAACAGTAAAAACCGTACCGAGGAGTGGCTCGCCGGTATTTACGACGGTATACCCGACCCCTATACCCCCATGATGCGTAACTACGATGCCTATGCCGACGACTTCTCGCCATCGCAAGACTGGCGTGCTTTTGCCGACTGGGACTGTATCGACAAGATTCTGGGCAACTGGACTCCCCAAAGCGAATGGAAAGGTAACTTCTGGGGCGACTTCCCCGTGCGCATCCGCAGTGCCTATATCTTCATCAACAACGTGAAGGCTCTGCCCGAGCAACAGGTATATCAGGAAGATGTCGACAACATGAAGGCCGAGGCCCGTTTCCTCATCGCCTACTACTATTACCTGCTGGTAAACACCTACGGTGCCATACCTCTGCAAACCTGGCTTACCGACGTGAATGCTCCTACCGAAGATATTCTCATCGGCCAGACTCCCTACGACGATGTCATCAACTGGCTCGATACCGAGTTTCAGGAGGTAGCCAAGCAACTGCCGGCCGTCTATACCGAAGATCGTAACTACGGTCACGCCACCTCGATTATGGCTCTGGCCATCCGCGCCCGCATGCTGCTCTTTGCCGCCAGCCCGCTGGTAAACGGCAACGACGACCCCGACTATGCCGCCTACCAGAACAACAAAGGCCAGAACATCTTCAACTCGACCTACGACCCCACCAAGTGGGAAAGAGCCGTGAAAGCCTGCAAAGAGCTCATCGACGAGGCCGAAGCCAACGGATACCACCTCTACTACGAGTATAACGAAGACGGTTCGATCGACCCCTTCATGAGCTACTCGAACATGTGCTACAAAGAGTTCAACCAAGGCAACAAGGAGATTCTCTTCCCCCGTCCCGACGTGAGTGCCGACCTCTACTCGCAACACGCCGTACCCCGTGGCTCGCGTGGCCAGGGCGGTCTGGGTGTTACCCAGGAGCTGGTCGATGCCTTCTTCATGAGCAACGGTCTGCCCGCCATTACGGGTTATGAGCCCAACGGCGAGCCCATCATCAACCAGGCTTCGGGCTACAACGAGAGCGGTTTCTCTACCGAACCCGACGTGCGGAAAACCAAATGGATCGAAGGTGACAAGGATGCCAAGAGCTCCAATACCGAAAACACGGTAGCTCCGGCCGGTACCTTCAACATGTATGTCAACCGCGAACCCCGTTTCTATGTATCGGTACTCTACAACGGTGCCTGGTATCGTCAGGACAACCGCTACGTCGACTTCTACTACATGGGCGAGGACGGACGTCCCGCATCGGGCTCGCTCTGGGATGCTCCCCAGACCGGTTACCTGCTGAGAAAACGGGTACACCCCGAGACCAACATCCTCAACTACACGATTCCCTATCGTCCCGGTATCATCTGCCGTCTGGCCGAGGCTTACCTGAACTATGCCGAGGCGCTGAACGAGTGGGATCCCTCCCAGAAAGACGAGATTCTCAAATACGTAAACCTCGTGAGAGAGCGTGCCGGCATTCCCCAATACGGTACGGGCAAAGACAGCAACGGGTTCGACAAGATTCCCGCACCGAGCGACCAAACTGCCATGCGTGAGGCCATCCACCGCGAACGCCGCGTCGAGTTCAACTGCGAGTATGCCATCCGCTTCGACGACATCCGCCGCTGGAAACAGATCGACATCCTGCGGGGCGACTACTACGGCATGAACAAGTTCGGTACCGAGAAGAGCTGCGACAAGAACAACGAGAACGCCTACTTCAAACGTCGTGTCGAGATTACCCGCGCCTTCAGCGAGAAAAACTACTGGTTCCCCATTCACCAGAACCAGCTCGACAAGAACCCCAACCTCAGACAATTGCCCAAATGGTAAACTCTTTTTTCCGAACTCTAAATGTATAATACCGATATGAAAACAATATATCATCTATTATTCTCTCTGCTCTTTGTCTTCGCCTTTGTCGCTTGCGACAAGGACGACGACAAGGCCATCGAGAGAACCCAACTGAAACTGGAAGCCTCGGCCCAATCGGTCACGCTCAACCAGGACGCCCCCGACGACGTCATCCTCTCTTTCTCCTGGAACGAGGCTACCAGCCTGGGCCCGGAATACACCTTCGACTATCTGTTCCAGATCGACATCGCCGACAACGAATTCCAGTCGGCTACCGACGTGGTAACCCTCGGTGCCAACGAATCGGTGAGCTACACCTCGTCGCAACTCTACGACCTCATCGTCGAGAAGTGGGGTAAGACGGCCGGCGAACCGGTATCGGTCGAAGCCCGTGTAGCTGCCCGTGTCAACGGTCCCAAATTCCAATATCCCGAGATTGCCTATACCACCGTGCGGGTAACTACCTACATACCCCGCTCGCAAGCGCTCTACATCACCGGCTCGGCTACCCCTGGCGGCACCGACCTCAACAATGCCGACAAGATGACCGAGCTCTCCAACGGACGTCTCTACAACTGGAAGGGACAACTCACCGCCGGCGGATTCAAGTTCATCACCACGCCGGGCGTAGCTCTGCCCTCGTACAACAAGGGGGCCGACAACAGCACGCTCGTGAAACGCACGACCGAGAGCGACCCCGACGAGTACTTCCAGATAAGCGATCCCGGATTGTACTACATCTACATCTCGCTCAAAGAGATGAGCATCTCGTACAAGAAGCTGCTCTACGAAAACCTCTACCTCGTAGGTAGCGCCACCGCCGCTCAATGGGATTTGGAAAAACTCATTGCCATGACCCCCGACAACCTCAACCCCAACATCTTTACCTATCAAGGGGCTTTGCAGGAGGGAGAACTGAAGATTCTGGCTCAACGCGAATTCAACGGCACCACCTTCAAACCGCTCGTAGCCGACGGTTCGATCGAGAGCACCGACGTGCAGGTAACTCCGGGCGAACAACCCGACTACAAGTGGAAGATTACCGCCGAGCAGGCCGGTCTCTACAAGATTACCCTCGACACCGAGAAGATGGAAATCAAGTTTGAAAAGCAATAAATCCGGCAAACGCACCGGCTTGGGGGGAGAGAAGCACTCTCGCCGGGTCGGTGCATTTGTTTCCCAACTATTAAATCTTCAACACACATCATGAAAAGAAATTCGTTACTTCTCATCTTCCTTTTAGTGCTGCTCACCTGCTGCAAAAGCGAAGATGCTCCCATCAAAGCCATCAAGCCCAACGAGCCGGGTAGTATCAACGAAGAGTACATGAGCCGGGCCGAAACGACCTTTGCCAATATCTTCAAATACTACTGGAGCGAACGGGTTGGATTGATGTTCGGTACCTACCCCAACACGCTGGGTACGCACGACGAGCCCAACAGCCCCGACTACAACAGCCACGCCTATCTGTGGGGTCTGGGCGGCGTACTCTCGGGCTTCAACGCCATTGTGCAAAACACCGACAACGTCGACTTCCGCACCACCTACGAGAGCCAGCTCAAGCGCACCCTGCTCGAATACTACAACACCACGAAAGAGCCCATGTGCTTCGGCTGCTTCGTCAACGACCACGACGAGCGGCTCTACGACGATGCCATCTGGGTAGGCATCGACCTCACCGACCTCTACTCCAAGACCAAAGACAACTGGTACCTCGACTATGCCAAGAGCGTGTGGAACTTTGTGCTCACCGGCAAAGACGATGCCCTGGGCGGCGGTATCTACTGGAAAGAGTCGCCCCGCGATTCGAAAAACACCTGCTCGAACGCCCCGGCCGTCGTGTTGGCTCTCAAGCTCTACCAGGTGACCAACGACCCCTCGTATCTCGAGACCGGTAAAGAGGTCTACAAATGGGTGAAATCGAAACTGCAAGACCCCGCCGACTACCTCTACTGGGACTGCATCAAAATCGACGGTACCGTAGAGACCAGCAAGTTCTCCTACAACTCGGGGCAGATGCTCCAGGCCGCCGTACTGCTCTACAACGCCACCGGCGACGCCCAATACCTCACCGATGCCAAACTGCTGGCCGAGGCTTGCTACAACTACTTCTTCGAGAATTTCGTATCCAACTACTCGGGCGAACAGTTCCGCATCCTCAAGGATGGCAAGCGCTGGTTCAACGCCATCATGGTGCGCGGATTCCTCGAACTGAACAAGGTCGAGAGCAACGGCACCTACATGCTGGCCATCCGCAAATCGCTCGACCACGCCTGGAAGTACACCCGCGATGCCGAGACGGGGCTCTTCTTCAAGCAATTCAGCGGAAACGAGATTACCGATAACCCCGGCGACATTCTCGACCAGGGTGCCATTGTCGAACTTTATGCCAAACTCGCAGTAAACTAATAACTAAAAACTTTTATCCATGAATCTGAACAAACTGCTCATAGGAGCCCTGTGCGCGGCCGGAGTACTGGGTGCTCGAGCCGAAAATGTGGCCATCGCGCAATCGTCGCTTGTGGGCGAAAACATCGTCGAATTTATTCCGCAAGGCTTCGACCAGACCAAGACTCCGTCGCTCATCCTCAAAGAGGAACCCACGACTCAAGGGGCCACCCCGGCCGATTGGGAACTGGTGCCCCAGTTTACCCTGGTCGACGGCAAAGCCTGCGCCTCGCTCAGCCTCACGGGCGAAATCAGTCTCTACGGCGGCGGCGAAGTCACCGGCCCGCTGTTGCGTAACGGACAATACATCAAGTTGTGGAACACCGATACCGGGGCCTACGGCGTAGACGGCGGCAAGCGCCTCTACCAGTCGCACCCCTGGGTGATGGGCGTACGCCGCGACGGTACCGCATTCGGTATCCTCTTCGATACCTCGTGGAAAGCCGAACTCACCACCAACTCCGACAAAATCGAATTCAACACCGAGGGTGCTCTCTTCCGCATCTTCATCATCGACCGCGAGTCGCCCAAGGCCGTACTCAAGGGTCTGGCCGAACTGACCGGTACCATCACCATGCCGGCCCGCTGGACTCTGGGATACCACCAATGCCGTTTCTCCTACGGCAGCGAGCAGAAGGTACGCGAGATTGCCGATAACTTCCGCAACCGCCACATCCCCTGCGACGTCATCTGGATGGACATCGACTACATGGACGGCTACCGCATCTTCACCTTCAACGAGACCAACTTCCCCGACCCCAAGGCGCTCAACGAAGAGTTGCACCAAAAGGGTTTCAAGGCGGTCTACATGATAGACCCGGGAGCCAAGGTCGACGAGAACTACCACGTGTACCAATCGGGTACGGCCAACGACGTGTGGGTAAAACGCCCCAACGGCGAAACCTACCAGGGTAAGGTATGGCCCGGCTACTGCGCCTTCCCCGACTTCACCATGCCCGAGGCTCGCGACTGGTGGGCCGACCTCTACAAGGACTTCCTGGCCAAGGGTATCGACGGCGTATGGAACGACATGAACGAACCGGCCGTGACCGACGACGACATCCCCGAGGCCGAACGCATCGGAACCATGCCCTACGACACGCCTCACCGGGGCGGCGGCAATCTGCCTGCCGGTCCTCACCTGCTCTACCACAACGCCTACGGCCGACTGATGGTCGAGGCCTCGTACGAGGGTATCATGCGGGTGAACCCCGAGAAACGCCCCTTCCTTCTCTCGCGTGCCGGTCTGCTGGGTTATCAACGCTATGCGGCTACCTGGACAGGCGACAACTGGGCCGGCTGGGACCACCTGAAACTCTCGGTGCCCATGTCGCTCACCCTGGGTCTCTCGGGCCAACCCTTCAGCGGTCCCGATATAGGCGGTTTCCTCAATAACACCGACGCCGACCTCTTCGCCAGCTGGATTGGGTTCGGCACCTTCCTGCCCTTCGCCCGCGGTCACGCCTGCGCCGGTACCAACGACAAGGAACCCTGGGCATTCGGCGAGGCCGTAGAGAATACCTCGCGCATCGCCATCGAGCGCCGCTACCGCCTGCTGCCCTACCTCTACACCCTCTTCTACGAGGCACACCAAACGGGCCTGCCCGTAATGGCTCCCGTCTTCTTTGCCGACCCGCAAGACCTGCGCCTGCGCAGCGAGCAACAGGCCTTCCTGCTGGGCGACAACCTGCTGGTTGTTCCGGCCTTTGCCGAGAACCCCGTGCTGCCCTACGGCATCTGGGAGCGTGTGACGCTCATCGAGGGTGAATACAGCGACAAATACCAGGCCGAACTGAAAATCAAGGGTGGCAGCATCATTCCGGCCGGCCGGGTGGTACAAAGCACGACCGAAAACTCGTTCGAACCTCTTACCCTGCTCGTTTGCCTCGACGAGAACGGCAAGGCTCAAGGCCAGCTCTACTGGGATGCCGGCGACGGCTGGGACTTCCAGTGCGGCGACTACAGCCTGATGACCTTCTCGGCCGAAAAGAAAGGCAACAACGTAGAGGTGAAACTGGCCTCGAAAGAGGGTAAACGCAAGATCGAAAAAGAGATCAAAGCCGTAAACGTAGAACTCATGATGAACGGGAAAGTTTACAAAGGCTCGGGCTCTTTGAAAAAAGGCGTAACTGTAAAGCTCTAACACATATTTTTAACTTATCATGAAAGACAGAATTTGTAAATCCCTGCGACTGATGTCGCTGGGATTTACCATCTTGTCGGCTTCGTGGGTACAGGCACAGGAGGTGCTTGTATCCCTCGAGGCGGAAGATGGTATCATCACATTACCCGCAAAAGTGAAACCCACCAACGGCACTACCGTAGCCGGACTCTCCGGTGGAAAATATGTAGGCGACAACGACCCCGGCAGCTCGATTGTATTTACCAACGTCGAGGTCCCCGAAACCGGCACCTACGAGTTCAAGACCTACTACATGAGCATGCAGAACCGCTCGATTGCCATCAAGGTCAACAACTACTCCGAGTTCATCTCGACTGTAACCAACACCACCCCCGGGTGGGACAATCCTCCCACCAACACCATGAGCACCTATATCTACATGGACAAGGGGATGAACACCATTACCATCACTCCGCAAGGTTGCGGAGGTCCCAACCTCGACAAATTCGAAATCATCACCACCGACGTCGAACTGCCTACCCCCGGCGAATTTCCCATCCTGCTCGAGGCCGAAACGGCCCAGCTCTTCGGCAACCTGAAGGTGAAGCCCGTCGACGGCAGCTCCATAGCAGGCCTCTCGGGCGGGAAATACATCGGCGACTTCGACCTGGCAGCCAACTCATACCTGCGGTTCAACGATGTAGAGATACCCGAGGAGGGGACCTACGAACTGAAAGTCTATTCGATGGGGTCGAGCCGGGCTCTCACCATCAAGGTCAACCACTACGAGAAAAGCATTATCCGCACCATCGACTCGCCCAACTGGGACAACGCTCCCACCTCGATGGTTTCGACCCTCGTCTACCTCGACAAGGGAAAGAACACCATCACCTTCGGGCTGCATGAGGACAACGGGCCCAACCTCGACAAGTTCGAGATATGCACCACGACCGAGACCATCGAACGTCCCGAGGTAGAGCGGATAGCCTATCCCTTCGACTTCACCGACGGGGCCGAAATCACATCACCCCAAAGCAACGCCACCCTCGCCTTACTTGCCGACAACGACGAGTATACGAGTTTCGTACCCGAGTCGTCGAGTGTCGAGGTAGTGGCCAAGTGCGAGGTTCCGGTACTGCTCACGGGATTCCTGCTCTCGGCCGGCATCGACAGCGAAATCGACACCGACAGCTGGAAACTGTACAGCTCGACCGACGGCTCGTCGTGGAAGGAACTCTCCTACAACACGGCGACCGACCTCGACGGAGCTACTCTCTACGAGATTACCCAAACCCCGGGCAGTGCCACCACAAATGCCGCACAATACTACAAACTCGAGGCTCAGGCCGAGGGCCTGCAGATGGCCGAATGGCAGCTCTTCGGTCTGCCCTACACGGCTACCGGCGAACAGAACTTCCCGGCCGACCTGACCGAAGGCCTCGACATCGAAACACATGTGACGGGATACCCCACCGGCGAATCGGGCGACAACTTCAGCGAGGAGTTCTACCGCCTCTTCGACCGCAACATGAGCACCAAATACTATGCCCACGGAGCCACCAGCTTCTACGTAGAGATCGAGCTCGACAAACCTTGCACCATCGACTCGTATGCTCTCTCGAGCTCCTACGACCACCCCGACCGCGACCCCCGCAAATGGATTCTCAACGGCTATAACGAAGAGCTGGGCTGGATCGAGCTCGACCGCCAGACCGACGCCTACTTCCCCACCCGTTACTCGACCCTCAAGTATGCGGTATCGTCGCCCATGACCTTCACCCGCATCTTGCTCGACGTGGAGGCCAACAACGGTGCCGGCGACATTCAGCTGCTCAAATTCCAGATTTTCGGCCGGGAATCCGACGGGTCGGGTATCGAGAGGATCGAAGGAGAAACGGTAACTATCGTCTCGGGGCAAGGTTCCATCGCCATACGCCAGGCCCAACCCCACCCCGTAAAATATAGCGTGTACACCCTGTCGGGCACCCTCGCCGCTCAGGGAACGACGGCCGACTCGTACCACGAAATTGCCCTTCCTGCCGGAGCCTACATCATATCGGCAGGCGACGACGCCACCACTCAAACTCAAAAACTAATCGTCAAATAAACAGCAACACCATGAAACTATCGAAATACAAATGGTCGCTGGCAGCCTTGCTGCTCTCGCTGGCCACCCCCTCTTTCGCCCAATCGTGGTTCACTCCCGAGGTTGAGAAACGGGCCGAAGAGATATTGAAAAACATGACCGTCAAAGAACGCCTCACCTACATAGGCGGTGTAGACTGGATGTACACCCGGGCCATTCCCCGGCTGGACGTTCCGGCCATCAAAATGTCCGACGGCCCGCAAGGCGTAGGCACCTGGGGCCCCTCGACCGCCTATCCCTGCGCCCTGCTGCTGGCCGCTACCTGGAACCCCGAGATGGCCCACGCCTACGGCGCGGCGCTGGCTCAGGACTGCAAGGCCCGCGGAGTGAACATTCTGCTGGGACCTGCCGTGAACATCATCAGAGCTCCCTACTCGGGCCGTAACTTCGAGTACATGGGCGAAGACCCGCTGCTGGCCGCCAACACCTCGACCGAATACATCAAGGGATTGCAGGAGAATGGCGTGATGGGTGTCATCAAGCACTTTGCCGCCAACTTCCAGGAGTACGACCGCAACTACGTGAGCTCCAACATCGACGAGCGCACCCTGCACGAAATCTATTTCCCGGCCTTCAAATCGGCCGTGCAGAATGCCGAGGTGGGTGCCGTAATGAGCAGCTACAACCTGCTCAACGGTACCTGGACCACCGAAAACCCCTGGCTGCTCAAAGAGGTGCTGCGCGAGCAGTGGGGCTTCAACGGACTCGTCATGTCGGACTGGGGCTCGACCCACAACTGCATCCCGGCCGTGAAGAACGGGCTCGACCTGGAGATGGCCGGCAATGAAATCGAAAACGAAGAGGACCTGCGCAAATACCTCGCTACGGGCGAGATAGAGATGAGTGAAATCGACCTCAAGGTGAAACATATTCTGCAAACGATGATTGGCTTCGGCTTCTTCGACCGCGAACAGCTCGACCCCAGCATCCCCCTCGACAACCCCGAGACGGCACAGACGGCTCTCGAGATTGCCCGCGAGGGTATCGTCCTGCTCAAGAACGAATCGGACATCCTGCCCTTGAACCCCGCCACCGTCAAACGCATTGCCGTCATCGGCAACAACGCCACCATCTATGCGGCCGGCGGCGGTAGCGGTCTGGTGCGTCCCTTCCACTACGTATCCTATTTCGACGGTCTCAAGACACTGGCCGCCGAGCAGGGCATCGAGGTGAACCTCGTCGACCTCTACGACCACATGGAGGATGTGCTCTATGCCGCTCCCGGCTCAAGCGAACACGGCCTTACCGGACAATACTACAACAACGAGAAGCTCGAGGGTACACCCGTAGCTACCCGCGTAGACCCGCGCATCGGGTTTGAGTGGACGGCCGGGACCGACCTCACCGAGGTGAACAAGAACTACTTCTCGGTAAAATGGACCGGCGAGATCCGTCCCATAGAGACCGGCGACTATACCATCATCGTGAAGGGTGACGACGGCTATCGGCTGATGCTCAACGGCGCTACCGTCATCGACGAATTTCAGGCCGGCTCCACCCGCGAAAGCCGCTACACCATGCACTTCGAGGCGGGCAAGAGCTATGCCATACAACTCGACTACTTCCAGCAGGGCGGCGGTGCCTGCATCGACCTGGCCTGGTTGAAGGCGGGCGACGAAGACCGGTTCCGCGAAGAGCTGGACAAGGCCGACGTAATCGTAGCCTTCATCGGCCACAACTCGAGCAGCGAAGCCGAGGCGGGCGACCGCTCCTTCGGGCTGCCTCAGGATGTGAAAGACCTCGTGCTGGCTGCCCAGAAAAGCAGCAAGCCGATGATTGGCGTGGTCAACGCCGGCGGTAACGTGGAGATGCAAGAGTGGGAACCCGGCATGAAGGGCCTCGTGTGGGGCTGGTACGGCGGTCAGGAGGCCGGCACGGCCATGGCCGAGGTACTGTTCGGTCTGTGCAACCCCTCGGGCAAACTGCCTGTCACCTTCGAAAAACGGTGGGAGGACAACCCCTGCTACAACAGCTACTACGACAACGGCACGAAGCAGGTAAACTTTACCGAGGGCGTTATGATGGGCTACCGCGGTTACGACAAGGCGGGCACCGAAGTGCAATACCCCTTCGGGTTCGGTCTCTCCTACACCACCTTCGAACTCTCCGACATGCAGATTGCAGAGTCGGCCGACGACGACCATCTGCTCGAAGTATCGTGCACCCTCAAGAATACCGGCTCGCGGGCCGGAGCCCAGGTGGTTCAACTCTATGTGGGCAAAAACGGAAGCAGCCCTGTGGAGCGTCCCATCCGGGAGCTGAAGAACTACCGCAAGGTCTACCTCGAACCCGATGAAGAGCAGACCATCACCCTCTACCTGACGAAAGACGCCTTCTCGTACTACGACGTGAACCGCAAGAATTTCGTAGTCGACAACGGAGATTACAACATCGAACTGGGATTCTCGTCGCGCGACATCAAACTGAAAGGCCAGGCCCAAATTCAGGTCGAGTCGGCCATCGTCCCGGTCGAGAGCCACACCGAGACCGGCAACCTCATCCCCTCGGTGGTGAAGCAGGGCGAAAAGATACGCCTGGCTCAAGGCTGTGCCTCGGAGCTGAACATCTACGACCTCACCGGTCAGATGCTCATGAAGCAAATCGACCAATGCACCATCGACACCTCGTACCTGAAGAAGGGAGCCTACCTCGCCCTCTACAAGGTTGACGAGAGGATGCACACCGGTAAATTCATCGTCGAGTAATCCTTACCTCTCTTTATATATGACGAGCCCCGAGAGCAATGCTCCCGGGGCTTGTCTTGTTTACTCATACTACACTCGCTTTATCTTGTTCTTAATTCCTATTCCGCTATACGTAAAGCCTCCCCCAAACCCCATCAGCAACAGTGTATCATCTACTCGCACCTTACGGCTCACAATCCCTTCGTACCAGGCCAAAGGGATAGACGCCGCCGAGGTATTTCCATACCGTTTCACACTGTCCAGGCAGCGCTCCATGGGAATATTCAACTGCTGGAACACCACTTCCAACATTCGGTAATTGGCACTATGAGGAACGAAAAAATCGACCTTGTCCAAGGAGAGTCCATTCTTCTCGGCCAAAGATTTCAACCCGCTCGACAAGGTCTGTATCGCCCACTTATAGACCACACGACCGTTCTGATGCAACTTGTTATTTGCCACCACAGCCTCGCCGTTAATGAAGCTCTTTTGGCTGCTCAAATACAAGTCTTTCCCAAATTCACCGTGGGTTCCCGTCAAGGGTTCCAACAGAGTATTCTCTTCAGAACGCTCAACCAATACAACCCCGGCGGCATCGCCAAACAAAATACAGGTAGTGCGGTCGGCAAAATCTGTTACTTTCGATAACGCATCGGCTCCAAAGACCAAAATCTTCCGATGTGTCCCCGCTGCAATCAGGCCCTTGGCCAAAATCAATCCGTTGCAAAAACCGGCACATGCCGAAGATAAATCGATGGCTCCGGCCTGTGAAATATTCAGCCGATCCTGAATCTGACTGGCTACATTGGGAACCACCTGATCGGGGGTCGTTGTAGCCACGATAATAAAGTCGACATCGCTTAAATCCTTATGGTAAGTTTCCGACAGGTTTTTTGCTGCCTGGACACACATATCGCTTGTGTACTCATCGGGAGAACAGAAAAAGCGGCTCTCTATTCCCGTTCGTTCGCGAATCCACTGGTCAGAAGTCTCCAGCCGCTTTTCAAAAAAATCATTATACACTTTCTGTACAGGGTGATAAATCCCTATCGATTCAATTATGGCATTCATATTTATACTTATTAGTAAGTAAGTTTACAACGTAAAAAAATTCTATTCACAAATTCCGATTTTTCTCACAGATTCAGCATACCCTCTTGTATCGACTCATACACCCGATGACCGAGCACTTTGCTCATTTGCAAAGCCGACAACATGGTCGAGTGAACCATACAGGCCTTAATGGCTGGAGGCTCTTGAAAAGAAAACTCTCCCGCTTGCTGCCCGGCTTCCAACAACCGAGTAAGCCAATCTAGTATCAACTCTACCAACTCCTGCAACTTTTGCTGCATCTTCTCGGGCAGCGTATCGAAAGATGGAGCCAAAGCCCCTACAATACAAACCCAATGATTGGACACGAAACCATCGTGCATATGGATATAATTGTAATATTGCTCCCGATAGGTCAAGCCTCCCCAACCAGCCACCAACTGCCTGAATGCCGAAATATTACGTCGAATAATCTCTTCGCCCAAATCGCCTTTGGAAGGGAAATAGTAGTGTATGGCCGCATTCTTTATACCCAAGGTCTTGGATATGTCGGAATAGCTGAACGCATTATACCCCATAGAGCGTATAAACTCACTTCCCAAACGTACTATCGCATCTTTTGTCGTGGTCATGGCACAAAGATAAAAAATTCTACTTAGTAGTAAGTATATATTCCTCAAAAAAAATTCTCTCCATGATAAAAAAACAGGTTCCAAATATACAGAAAGTATATTCAGAACCTAAAAACTTACCCAACTCTAACCACAGGCATAAAACGCTCTCGGTATAAATAGCAGAGTTTTATCGGGGCAGAACTTTTATCTGCAGTTTCTTGTAGGCACGGTCGGCTTTGGCGCGAGCCTCCTCTACGGTATCGGCGATAGCCAGAATCACACCCAGACGGCGGTGGCCCACCACTTCGGGTTTACCGAAGATACGTATCTGCACACCCTCTTCGGCGAGTACCTGGTCGAGATTGCCGAATACCACCTTGTCGGTATCGCCTTCGACCACAATGGCACGCGAGGCCGAGGGACCGTAGAAGCGAATGCCGGGAACGGGCAGGCCCAACACGGCGCGAGCATGCAGGGCAAACTGCGAGAGGTCTTGCGAAATCATCGTCACCATACCGGTGTCGTGCGGACGAGGTGAAACCTCGCTGAAGAGCACGTCGTCGCCCTTGATAAACAACTCGACCCCGAAGATGCCGTAACCGCCCAGAGCGTCGGTAATCTTGCGGGCAATCTCCTGAGCGCGCTCCAAGGCCTTCGGCGACATGGCTTGCGGCTGCCACGACTCTCGATAGTCGCCATCGACCTGTATGTGACCGACGGGTTTGAGGAAGGTAGTCCCGGCCGAGTGGCGCACGGTGAGCTGGGTAATCTCGTAGTCGAACTTCACGAAACCTTCGACAATCACCCGACCGGCTCCGGCACGGCCACCCTCCTGGGCATAGTGCCAGGCGTGGTCTATATCATCGGCGGTACGTACGACACTCTGTCCGTGACCCGACGAGCTCATAATGGGCTTCACCACGCAAGGCATGCCTATCTCTTTCACGGCAGCTTCGAACTCCTCGCGGGTCGAGGCAAACCGATAGGGCGAGGTGGGCAAACCCAGTTGCTCGGCGGCCAGACGGCGTATGCCTTCACGGTTCATCGTCAGGTAAGCGGCCGTAGCCGTAGGGGTAACCGAGTAGCCCTCTTTCTCGAGAGCCACCAACGTATCGGTAGCAATAGCCTCTACCTCGGGAATAATGTAATCGGGGCGTTCCTCCTCAATCACTTCGCGCAGTTTCTTACCGTCGAGCATCGACAGCACGTGGCTGCGATGAGCTATCTGCATGGCCGGAGCATTGGCATATTTATCCAACGCAACCACCTCTACACCATAGCGTTGCAACTCGATTGCAACCTCTTTTCCTAACTCTCCGCTACCGCAGAGCAATGCTTTTTTACCGACAGGGGTCAGTACCGTTCCAATTTCTACCATAATCTATTATGCTGTTGTATGTTTTTCTTGTACAAAGATAGTGAAAGGTGAGAGTAGAGACAAACCGAAAACACAGTTTTCAAGGTTTGGCTATACCGAGCCGCCCCCTATCTTCTTCAAAGATAGCGAAAGGTGAGAGTAGTGACAAACCGAAAACACAGTTTTCGAGGTTTGGCTATACCGAGCCGCCCCCTATCTTCTTCAAAGATAGTGAAAGGTGAGCGCTGAGGCAAATGAAAACCACGGGTTTTCATTTGGGCTCGGGTCGAACCCGGTCTACCCCTCTGCACTATCCATAAAAAATGCCGGCCTCTCCCTGATGAAGGATGAGGTCGGCCTCGGCCGGAAGAACCGGCAACGGCTATTTCTTGGCGTGGGAACCGTCGCAAAACGGCTGGTTGGCCGACTTGCCGCAACGGCACATGAAGGCTCGCTGCTTTACGACCATACTGCCATCGGAAAACTGGATGCGCACATGCCCGCCAATACGCAGCGGGCCACACTCGATTACTCTCACGACCACCTCGGGTTTTATCGGTACAAGGGCTTCTTTCATAGCTGTTCGTTTTTTAGTTTCTTGCTTACTAAACAGCCGATGACGCCCTTTTGTTTATTCTACCGCCCCGGTCAACAACAATCGAGGGCACGGGAAAAATCCCGTGCCCTCGATTTATAACTTCCGTACTGCGTCTTCTATTAGAGCAATACAACTTCTACGTCAGCTTCTGTTTCGCTGATGCTCACTTTACCTTCGCGAGCCAACCAGCCCAGGGCGGCATAAATTTCTTTTTCTTTCAGTTTAGTCGCTTTCTTCAGACCTTTTACAGTCAGTTTACCCGACTCATGCAAAGCATTCCAAACTTGGCCTGCCCATGTTCCAATAACTTCTACGTTCATTCTTTTTTACGTTTAAATTAAACAACTTGAAAACACATTGTTTTAATCCGATGCAAAGTTAATACATTTTTTCTTTATTTTTAATACTCAATGTATTTTTTATGCTTTTCTTGCCAATTCTCCAAGAAAATCGATATTGGAATAACAATTTCATCCTCACTTTTGTTTATGCGGCTCATCGGCCCAAAACAATCTTCATTCCTTCCCGGGCCAGGGTGCAGGGGGTAAACTCCTGGCTGGCTTCGTCGCAAAGGGGCTGCTCATCTTCGTACCGAGCCGAAAAATGGCCCAGCACCAACTGTTTGACCGATGCAGCCCGGGCAATACGAGCGGCCTGACGAGCCGTCGAATGGCAGGTAAGGCGAGCCAACTCCTCGGCATCGTCGCCAAACGTAGCTTCGTGATAGAGGCAATCGGCCCCTTCAATCAAAGGAATGAGGGCTTCGTTGTAGGCCGTGTCGGAACAATAGGCATAGCGTAGCGGCGGGTCGGCCGGGGTGGTGAGTCGGTCATTGGGTATGGTCTGCCCGTCGGGGGTCGTGTAGTCGGCACCGGCCTTGATTTCGGCTCTCCGGTAGACGGGTATGTCGTAGAACTTCACCATATCGCCCCGCAGATGAAGCTGCCCCGGCTTCTCCTCGAAAAGGAAGCCCGAGCAGGGCACCCGGTGAATCAACGGCAAGGAGCGTACCCGTATCGAACGATCTTCGTAGATTACCTCCGAACAATTGGGCACGACGGGTTCGAACCGCACGGCAAAGGGCAATTCCCGGCAAAAGAAGTCGAGTTGCGGACGGAAAACCGCCTCGGCCTGCGGGTGGGCATGAATCACCAGCTCGCCCGTGCGCCCCAGCAACGACAGGGTCGAAATCAGGCCGATAAGCCCGAAACAGTGGTCGCCGTGCAGATGACTCAGGAAGATGTGCCCCAGCCGGGTAAACTTCAGGTGCATGCGGCGAAACTGGATTTGCGCCCCCTCGCCGCAATCGATCATAAACAGATTGTCACGCAGATTGAGCACCTGAGTACTCGGGTAGTGACGCAAGGTAGGCAAGGCCGAGCCGCATCCCAAAACATTGATTTCAAATTTTCCCATAACTTCTGACGGTATACAATATCTACAAAGATAACCCTTTTCGAGCAGATACGTTACTTCAGACAATACGATACCCCGATAAAAAGATAGGCCGGCAAAATTGCCGGCCTATCGGTATAGAGTCATTTGTCGATTACTTCACAACGATTATTTGTTGTTTTTGTCCTCGGCTTCGAGTTTCTCTTTCAGAGCAGCCAGAGCGTCGATGTCGCCCAGCGTCGTCTTCTCAACTTGCGGAGTTACAATCGTATCCTCGGCCTTAGCAGCTTTCTTGGCAGCTTTCTTGGCAGCCGATTCTTTCTTGGCCTCAGCCTTAGCCTCATCTTCGAAGATACGGCTGTGCGAGAGGATGATACGTTTGGCGTCTTTGTTGAACTCGATAACCTTGAAGGGGAGTTTCTCCTCGAGTTGAGCTTGCGTACCGTCTTGTTTTACCAGGTGTTTGGGAGTAGCGAAACCTTCTACACCGTAAGGCAATGCGATAACGGCACCCTTGTCGAGCATCTCGACGATTGTACCCTCGTGGATAGAATCAACGGTAAAGATGTTCTCGAATACGTCCCAAGGATTCTCCTCGAGTTGTTTGTGACCGAGGCTGAGACGACGGTTCTCCTTGTCGATTTCGAGCACTTGAACTTCGATGTCGGCACCGATCTGAGTGAACTCCGAGGGGTGTTTGATTTTCTTCGTCCAAGAGAGGTCCGAAATGTGGATAAGACCGTCTACGCCCTCTTCGAGTTCAACAAATACACCGAAGTTGGTGAAGTTGCGAACTTTGGCGTGGTGACGCGAACCAACGGCATATTTCTCTTCGATATTTTCCCAGGGATCGGGTTTGAGTTGTTTGATACCCAGCGACATTTTGCGCTCTTCGCGGTCGAGCGTAAGGATTACGGCCTCTACCTCGTCGCCCACTTTCATGAAGTCTTGAGCGCTACGCAGGTGTTGCGACCACGACATTTCCGAAACGTGGATAAGACCCTCTACACCCGGAGCGATTTCGACGAATGCACCGTAATCGGCCATCACAACGACTTTGCCTTTTACTTTGTCGCCTACTTTCAGGTTGGGATCGAGAGCATCCCAGGGATGCGGTTGCAGTTGTTTCAAGCCCAGAGCGATACGTTTCTTCTCGTCGTCGAAGTCGAGGATAACGACGTTGAGTTTCTGGTCGAGCGAAACCACCTCTTCGGGGTGCGAAACACGGCCCCAAGAGAGGTCGGTGATGTGAATCAGACCGTCTACGCCGCCCAGGTCGATGAATACACCATACGAGGTAATGTTCTTGACGGTACCCTCGAGAACCTGACCTTTTTCGAGTTTGGCGATGATCTCTTTCTTCTGTTGCTCGAGCTCGGCCTCGATGAGAGCCTTGTGCGAAACAACCACGTTCTTGAATTCTTGATTGATTTTAACCACCTTGAATTCCATCGTTTTACCTACGAATACATCGTAGTCGCGGATGGGTTTCACGTCGATTTGAGAACCGGGCAAGAATGCTTCGATGCCAAATACATCGACAATCATACCGCCCTTGGTACGACATTTGATATAACCCTTGATGATTTCGTCGTTTTCGAGAGCCGAGTTAACACGATCCCAAGAACGGGTAGCGCGGGCTTTCTTGTGCGACAGAACCAATTGTCCTTTCTTGTCTTCTTGATTTTCGATATAAACCTCTACTTTGTCTCCCACTTTCAAATCGGGATTGTAGCGGAATTCGCTCATCGGAATGATACCATCCGATTTGTAACCGATGTTTACGACTACCTCGCGCTTGTTCAGGGCGATAACCGTACCTTCGATTACCTCTTTGTCTTTAACGGTGTTCAGCGATTGGTCATAAGTTTTTACCAATTCGTCGTGGCTTTTGTCGCCATACACTTCGCCATTTTCATAGGCGTCCCAGTCGAAATTTTCTACCGGGCCATTTTTCAGTTCTTCACTCATGTTGTTTAAATAATTGATTTTTTGATTACTAAGTTAGACATTATATGGTCTGTTAAAATCGGTGCGAAGATACGAAATCTTTTTTTCTCTGCAAACTATTTCGATAATAATCACTTACAATCGTTCACGACAAAAACCGGAACCCTGCCGGCAATCAAGAAAAAACATACAATAAATATAAACTTTTTGTGTTTTATAAAGAAAGACTATTACTACCCCCACATGAAACAAAAAATTACATGGCTCCAGATACTGCAAGGATGGAGCATGCTGCTGGTCGTCGTCGGGCACATCACGCTCACCGGAACCTTTGAGAATCCCGAGACCCCGGTAAGCGCAGCCATCGAAACAATTATTTACAGTTTCCACATGCCCCTGTTCATGTTTATATCGGGCTTCCTTTTCTATTATACCAAAATAAGCCGCAATATCGCTTATAAAAATGTAGTTATCGATAAGCTCAAACGATTAGGTATTCCGTTTCTCTTCTTCACGCTGTTCACATTTGCAGTGAAATTTGCATTTGCCCCGTTTATGAAACGCCCTGTGGAGTTGTCAATTTCGCAGTTTGTCAACAGTTTCCTGTATCCGGGGAGCAATCCCTTAAGCGAAATGTGGTTTGTCGCAACTCTCTTTATTATCATGCTTACCTACCCTCTCTTGAAATATATGATTACAAGTCCCTTCAAGATTGGAATACTCTTATTGGGGTGTATCGCACTGAATCTATTTTTTCCTGCCGATATTGAGTTGCTCTGCCTCTCCAATGTGGCTTATATGCTGATTTTCTTTTGTCTGGGGATACTCTTTTGTCAATTTCACCTGCACCAATACCTGAGCACACCTTGGATATTCATCGTGCTATTGGCTCTATTCTGTGCCTTTACGCTTATTCCGGGATGCCCCAGGCTGCTACTAAATCTCTCGGGCATACTCGCTTCAACCTCTTTAGCTCTTAATCTGGCACCTTTGACACCTCGGCTGTTTGCTTCGTTCAGAGATTATACATTCCAAATCTTTTTACTGGGTATCTTCCCGCAAATAGCCATTCGAATCGTATACACGAAAATCCCCCATTCCGAGGTCTCCTATTGGACTCTCTATCTGGCCAGCATTCTCATAGGTATCTATCTCCCGGTACTCGTTGCCAAAATCATCAAGAAAATACCTTCCCCGCTCATACACCGTTGCTTCGGTCTGTAACCTACCTCCGCCGTTTGAAAAAGCTCTTCATCAAGGCGGCGCACTCGTCGGCCAGAATACCAGACTCGACGCGGGTTTTGGGGTGTAAGGCTTCGGGAGCAAAGCGGCGGTAACCCCGCTTGTCGTCGCCGGCCCCGAAGACGACACGCGACAACTGCGACCATCCGATAGCCCCGGCACACATTACACAAGGCTCCAGGGTAACGTAGAGGGTACAGTCGGTCAGATACTTGCCCCCCAACGAAGCGGCCGCCGAGGTGATGGCTTGCATCTCGGCATGAGCCGTCACATCGCCCAGACACTCGGTCAGGTTATGGGCCCGGGCTACTACACGGTTCTTACACACCACTACGGCCCCCACCGGAATTTCGCCAGCCTCGAAAGCCGCCCGGGCCTCCTGCAAGGCCATCCGCATATATCGCTCGTCTTTTTCTTTATCGTCCATCATTCTGTTGCACTTATAAAAAAAGTGGAGAATCCCCGGTCGCTACCGACTCAAGGACTCTCCGCAAAGTTAACGCATAAAACAATTTCAATCAATCTTTCAGGTAATAAACCACCGAGGTCACTACGCGCACGTGTTTTAAATAAGGTGTATTGGCATCGCGATCCTCGATAGAGAACTGCCCCTGATAGGCCGAAGAGATTTTGCCCAGCTTGCTGTCCGAATCCTTGGCAAACTTCTCGGCGGCGATACGGGCATTCTGGGTGGCCTCGGCAATCATCTCGGGTTTCAATTCGTTCAACTTGGTAAAGAGGAACTGCGTGTTGTACTGGTAGTCGCCCGACACGATGGCTACCCCCTGCTCCAGCAGAGAGGCCTGTTTCACAATGAGCTCGCGCACCTTGTCGACCTGATTCGACGAAACGGTGATAACCGAGGTGACGTTGTAGCGATACGGATTATTGAGGTTGCTATATCGGTCGGCCTGCATGTCGACGATGCTGGGAGGGGCCACCGAAATTTCGTTCTCGCCAATACCATTCGATTTCAAGAAATCGATCACGATTTTGTTCTTGGCATTCACCGCCCGGTATATCGAGCTCAAATCGTTGCCCAACTCCTTATATACCAGTGGCCAGATGACCCGATCGGCCGGGACTTCCCGCTCCGAAAGGCCTTTCACCGAGACCGTTCGCACAGCCTCTTTCGACTTGACGATGCCACTCTCGATACGCTGGCCCAACAAAAACAGGCCCAAGGCTACAATGATAGCCGGTACAATCCACTTGTTTTTCATATCTCTTCTATTCTTACGGATTACATACTCCTGCACAAATATATAACTATTATTGAATAATTGAATAGATAACGCTTAAAAACCATTTTCCCCCTATTCTCTTTCACTTTATCTGCACTCCGGCTTCCGATTCCCGCCGAATCTTCGTATATTCGCTACCCAATCGCAAGCCTATGGCACAACACAACCAATTGGGAAAGACCGGCGAAGAACGGGCGGCCGAATACCTCATCTCAAAGGGGTACATCATTCGCGACATCAACTGGCGCAGCGGGAAGATGGAGCTCGACCTGGTGGCCTATCGCGACACGACCCTCGTCGTGGTCGAGGTGAAGACCCGCAGCAGTCTCGACTTTCTACGCCCCGAAGAGGCGGTGACCCTGCGCAAAATCAAGAATATCGTGCGGGCTACCGATGCTTACATACGCCTGTTCAATATCCCGTTCGAGGTGCGATTCGACATCATCACCCTTGTGGGCAATAACGACAGCTTCGAAATCGAACATATCGAAGATGCCTTTCTCGCCCCTCTTAACTGTTAACATTCATCTGCAAACGCAATGGAAACCAAAGAGATAATTTTCACCAAAGACCACCTGGTCGAAACCGCTTCGACCAACACCTATCTGCAACAACTCGATACCGACCGGCACTTGCCCGAGGGCCATATCGTCTACACCGATACCCAACGGGCCGGACGTGGACAACGGGGCAACTCGTGGGAATCGGAACCGGGCAAGAACCTTACCTTCAGCCTGCTGCTGCGCCCCGAACACATCCCGGCCAACCAACAGTTTCTGCTCTCGCAGGCCGTTTCGCTGGCCATGACCGACCTGCTCGGCCGCTATGCCACAGGCTTCTCCATCAAATGGCCCAACGACATCTACTGGGAGGACAAGAAGATAGCCGGCATCCTCATCGAAAATGTATTGAGCGGCACCACTTTTGCCCGCTCCATCGTGGGCATAGGACTCAACATCAATCAAGCAACTTTCGTGAGCGATGCTCCCAACCCCGTTTCGCTGTTCCAGATTACGGGTCATACCTATGACATCGAGGCGGTTCTCGACCAGTTTGTCGATGCTTTCCGCACCCGCTACCAGCAGACCTTTACCGACTCGGCCCGGGCGCTGCGCGAAGAGTATGCAGCCACCCTCTACCGCAACGACGGAGAGTATCCCTATTGCAGCGAGGGCAAAACCTTTTATGCTTCGATTACAGGGGTAGAGCCCGACGGCCATCTGATACTCACGACCGATACGGGCGAGGAGAGACGCTTCGCCTTCAAAGAGGTATCATTCCTGCTTTAACCGCCAGAGCAACGGTTTGACAATGCCGCTGAGCTGGGGCAACTCGTCGGTCAGACGGTCCAGCCGAGCCAGTTGGTCGGTCAAATACCGATTGCTTTGCCTCTGAACCGCCGCCGTAAAATAGCGACGGGCACTGGCTATATCGGAAGCGAGCACCTCGCGCTTGGCCTCGCGATAGTACGAGGCCTGCACCGGTGGCTGCCCCACCTCCTCGAGATAACGGGTATCTATCGAATCGAGCCGTTCCTGCCCCTTGACGGCATAGTAGCTACCCAGAAAAAGATTGGCATCGAAGTCGAGCGAGTCGATTTGCAGAATCGACTTCTGAACCTCGACAGCGGCCTCGCTGTCGCCGGCCAGCAGCAGGGCATTAGCCTTCGACTTCAGGTAGTTGACCTGGCGAGGCATCACCGCCAGCAACTCATCGGCAATGGCCAGGGTGTGGACCGCATCACGCCGGAACTCGTAGTAACCCAACAGGTAATTGTTTGCCACCCGCGTAAACCAAGGCTGCTCGCTCTTGACCAGCAGCAGCACCTGTTCATACACGCCGGTCTGTCCAATGGAGCGGGAGAGCACATCGATGCCCGTAAAGAGCGAATCGAGCGAGAGCCCCTGCATCTCGGACCGCACCACATATTGCATGATAGCTGCCGAGTCGTTGAGCATGGCCGAAGCAACCACCGCATCGACATAGGTTTTCACCCGACCGGGTCGACGCTCGAGCAGCGTGTCGTACATGGCAAGAGCATCGCGCCACTCGGCATTTACAAAGTAGTCGTCGGCCTTCCGCAATACAGTGCGATACGGCTGTTCACCCCATGCCGCAAAGAGCGTCGCACACAAAAGAAGCACACCTATTACCCGCCTCATATTCATACGTTTAATCAATCACATTACAGACGGACAAATATACACATTCGGCAGCGGAATATCGGCAAAGAAGAGGCTAAAAAAACGAAACTGCTATTTTTCTTACAGAATTTGCGACCCAAAATTCAGAGAATAATAAAAATTCACTATTTTTGAAAACCAATAAAATCAACAAACACAGTGTGGTTATGAGCAATCGTTACAAAAGAATACTCCTGAAACTGAGCGGCGAGTCGCTCATGGGTGAAAAACAATATGGCATCGACGAAAAACGGGTAACCGAGTATGCCTCGCAAATCAAAGAGATTGCCGGGATGGGTATCGAAATCGGTATCGTCATCGGCGGCGGCAACATATTCCGCGGATTGAGCGGAACGACCCAAGGGGTCGACCGGGTGAAAGGCGACCAGATGGGCATGTTGGCCACTGTCATCAACAGCCTGGCCTTGAGTTCGGCGCTCGAGAAGGTAGGCCAAAAGGCCCGGGTATTCACGGCCATCAACATGTTCCCCATCGGCGAGCATTACAGCAAGTGGAAAGCCATCGAGGCCATGCAGAAGGGCGAAATCGCCATTATCTCGTGCGGAACGGGCAACCCCTTCTTCACCACCGACACCGGTTCGGCCCTGCGCGGTATCGAAATCGAAGCCGACGTAATGCTCAAGGGTACCCGCGTCGACGGCATCTACACGGCCGACCCCGAGAAAGACCCCACCGCCGTGAAGTTCGACAAGATCAGCTACGACGAAATCTACACCCGCGGCCTGAAGGTAATGGACCTCACCGCCACCACCCTCTGCAAAGAGAACCACCTGCCCATCATCGTATTCGACATGGATACCGTGGGCAACCTGAAAAAGGTATTGTCGGGCGAGAACATCGGCACCCTGGTATATTAACAGGCCCGCTTGGTCATTCTCGAAAAAAAGAGTACATTTGTTCACAAAACTATTAGAAACTTTTCAACCCTACTTTATTATGGACGACGTAAAAACATATCTCAACACGGCCGAAGAAAAAATGTCTATGGCTATCGAATTCCTCGACGAGGCTCTGGCTCACATCCGGGCCGGTAAAGCAAACCCGCGGATTCTCGACGGCATACGGGTCGACTACTACGGCAGCCAGGCCCCGCTCTCGAATGTAGCCAACATTTCGGTGCCCGACGCCCGCACCATCGTCATCACCCCGTGGGAAAAATCGATGTTCCGGGTTATCGAAAAAGCCATTCTCGACTCCGAGCTGGGCATCACCCCCGAGAACAACGGCGAAATTATCCGGCTCTCCATTCCCCCGTTGACCGAGGAACGACGCAAAGCGCTCGTGAAACAGTCGAAACAAGAGGCCGAAAATGCCAAAGTGAGCGTACGTAACGCCCGCCGCGATGTAATCGACGCCTTGAAAAAGGCCCAGAAAGAGGGCATGTCGGAAGATGTAGCCAAAGATGGCGAAGCCTCGGCTCAAAAGCTGCACGACAAATACATGAAAAAAATCGACGACATCTTTGCCGAGAAGGAGAAAGAGATTCTCACCGTATAACGACACTTTCAAATTGGTCATACCAGAGGTGAGCCGGGTCGAAAAACCACAGGCTCACCTCCTTTTTATTTCCATTTCCAAAACTTTCTGCTACATTTGTAACCTAAAAACCGATTACGTGGAAGGGCTTGTCATCAAAAATACGGGTAGCTGGTATATCGTGCGCACCGATGCGGGCGAGTCGATACCGTGCAAAATCAAGGGGAATTTCCGATTGAAGGGAATACGCAGTACCAACCCGGTATCGGTGGGCGACCGGGTCGACATCGAGATGAACCCCGACCATACCGCCTTCATCACCCGCATACACGAGCGGAAGAACTACATCATACGCCGGGCCTCCAACCTGTCGAAAGAGTCGCACATCATCGCCGCCAACATCGACCTGGCCCTGCTTGTGGTCACCGTCAACTCGCCCCTCACCTCGACCACCTTCATCGACCGCTTTCTGGCCACGGCCGAGGCCTACCGCATACCCGTGCACATCGTCATCAACAAGTGCGACACCTTCACCCCCGACGACCGGGAGTATGCCGAGGCACTCTGCTACCTCTACCGCTCCATCGGCTACGAGTGCCGCTGCGTGTCGGCCGCCACGGGCGAGGGGTTCGACTTCATCACCGACTCGCTCAAAGATCGCATCACCCTGCTATCGGGCAACTCGGGGGTGGGGAAATCGACCATCATCAGCCGCATCCTGCCCGGTGTCGAAATCAGAATCGGTGCCGTATCGACCGCCCACCACAAGGGCATGCACACGACCACCTTCTCCGAGATGTACCCGCTGCCTCAAGGGGGATACCTCATCGACACCCCGGGCATCAAGGGGTTCGGCACCATCGACTTCAACCCAAGCGAGGTGGCTCACTTCTTCCCCGAGATATTCGAGATTTCGCGGGGATGCCGCTTCAGCGACTGCACCCACCGGCACGAACCCGGCTGTGCGGTGTTGAAGGCTCTCGAAAATCACGAGATAAGCGAATCGAGATACGCCAGCTACCTGAGCATCATCGACGACAGTTCCGACGGGAAATACCGAGAAGCCTTTTGACAACCCGCATCCATCCCGACTCAGGCGACCGGCCTATCGCTCAAAAACAAGAAAGATTATGAAGAGGATTTGTATTACTTATCGTCACGCAGCCATCGTATTTCTGACCGCAACTTGTCTTCTGTCGGCCGGAGCTGCTCCTAAAAAAAGCCGTACCGCTGCAACCCCTCGCGATACCAATACCGCCGTAAACATACCCGACTCGCTGATGAAGCCACTGTCGGTACCTCTGCCTCAAACTCTGGTCGACAAACAAATCGACAGCCTCATCGTCTATGCCCGCAAATATACCGGCACCCCCTACCGCCGGGGTGGAAAGGGACCCAATCGATTCGACTGCTCGGGATTCATGCAATATGTCTTCAACCACTTTTCCTACCCGCTCAACGCCAGTTCGGCTTCGCAGTTTCTGCAGGGCATCTCGGTAGCCGACGAACAGATACGCCGGGGCGACCTGGTATTTTTCAAGGGGAGTAACAGCCGCCGGGCAAGGGTGGGACACGTAGGACTGGTAACCGAAGTCTACCCCGACGGGCGATTCAAGTTCATACATGCCTCTACCTCGCAGGGTATACGCGAGGATTGGAGCTCGTCGCCCTATTATGCCAAACGGTACATGGGAGCCCGCCGTATCTACTTTGCTCAAATAGACCAAAGTCTCATCCTCGATGCCATTATCGACCTCGAGGAGATCGACGACGATACCCCTTTCGATGGAGATTGAATAATCGGTCCTGATCAGGCTGCCGGAATCTTCAGCCGCTGTCCCGGCCGGATGGCATTGCCTTTCAGATTGTTTTCGCGCTTAATGTCTTCGGCCGAAATGCCTTTATACTTTTGGGAGATGGTCCACAGACTTTCGCCTTTGCGCACCGTGTGATACTTCGACGCCGAAGAACCGCTTTTACTTTTGGCCGACGAAGCTGCTACAGCCGTACTGCTGCTCTTCTTCGCCCCCTTGCTGCTCACGGCCAATCGCTGCCCGATACGCAGATAGGAGCTCTTGCCCAGGTTGTTCCAGGCCCGCAGATTGCTCACCGATACGCCATACTTCTGAGCTATCTTCGAGAGAGTCTCACCCTTGCGCACCTTGTGATAGACCATCGTGCCGGGGGCAATACCGGCCGGCTCGACCGAAGTGCGCTGCGCATACAGCTCGGCATCATGGGCAAAAATATCGTCCTGTGCCTCGATATAGGCATAGACCTGCTGCGAAGGCAAGATGAGTGCATAGGGGCGAATGTTGCCCGGGATAATGTCGCGGCGGTACTGGGGATTGAGGCTGCGAATCTCCTCGATCGGGATTTGCAGCACATCGGATATTTGCTTGAGGTGCACCCGGCGAGTCACCTGCACCGTATCGGTCAGGAGGGGCCGACGTGTAAGCACGGGACAAATATTGTGGTCGTTGTAATAGTTCATCACATAGTTGACGGCAATGAAGGCCGGCACGTATCCCCTCGTCTCGCGAGGCAGGTAAGGATAAACCTCCCAATAGTCGGTCTTGCCGCCCGAGCGACGGATGGCCTTGCTCACATTGCCGGGGCCGCAGTTGTACGAGGCTATAGCCAATGCCCAGTCGTGATAGATGCCGTAGAGGTCTTTGAGGTAGCGGGCCGCCATGGCCGACGACTTGATGGGATCGCGGCGCTCGTCGACCAGGCTGTTCACCTCGAGTCCCATGCTCTTGCCGGTCTTCACCATGAACTGCCACAAGCCGGCGGCACCCGCACGCGAAGTGGCATCGGGTCGCAGTGCCGACTCGATGATGGGCAGATATTTCAGTTCGAGCGGGAGCCCTTCACGCTCGAGAGCCTCCTCGAAGATAGGCATGTAGTAGGTACTCAGACCCAGCAGGTTCTCCACCAGGGCACGACGTCGTTGCACATACATGTCGATATAGCGACGCACCACGCTGTTGTAGGGCATCTCGATAACCGTGGGCAGTTGCGACAGCTTGCGGATATAGACCGAGTCGGGATAATCGACATTCACGCTGTTTTCCAGGCACGAATTGTCGACCACGGCATACTGCTGTATGTACCAGTTGGTCAGCAGTGTATTCAAATCGGCCTCCATACTCTCGGGATACACTTCGGTACTGTCAGAGACCAATATCTCCATCGAGTCGGGCAAGGCCACCTCGGTCGTATCCAACTCGATATACTCCTCGTCGAGCTCCACCCCCTGGGCGAAGCTACACAACGAAAGCCCCAAACCTGCTAAAATAAATCCTATCCTCTTCATTATCCTCTTTCTTTTTATTCCAATTCATTAAAACGTAATCGCACACTGCACACCCACCGCCGGCAATGCCGATCGGCCGGTGGGTATCACGGCCGGCTGCCACTGCATCGATATGTCGGGGCTCACGTCGAAGTGATACAACTGGGCATCGACATAGGCATCGATCATACAGATGGCATAGAGCCCGATCATGCAGATGATACAGAGGTCGCGATACTGCCGGTAGTAGTCCTTGCGCTGCTTCAGCACGCTGGTGAGCCAATCCTTGTCTATATCCTCCTCCTTGTAAGCCGAGGAGAAAAAGTCCATATAGCTGTTGGTCGTGGGGTCGCTGTCCATGATATCGAGATAGGCCCGCTGGTAGTCGGCCAACATGTTGCTGTTCCAGGTCGTCGCATAGAAGAGCCCCACATAACCGCCCACGACGATAGGCAGTTTCCAGTAGCGGCGGTTGTAAATCTGCCCCAGTCCCGGGAAGAGGGCCGACAGCCACACCGCCCGCATGGGGTCGGGGTTGAACGAGGCGGGACGCCACGACTTGCGGTGGGTCGATTTCAGCTGGGCGGTATCGGCCAGGGCAATCTGCCCCAGCGAGTCGGTAATCATCAGGGGTACCGAGTCTTGCAGCAGCGCGCCTATGCTGTCGCCCGAGGTCACCGACACCGAGTCGGCCACCACTTGCGGCTCGACGGCCCGTATCGAATCGGCCGGGAGGCTCTTGGCCCCCTGGGCCTGACGGGCTGCACCCGGGACGAGCCGTCCGCCGGTAACAGGCCGCGACAATTCGGGAACCGCGCCCAACGACGTCAAGCTCCACCACCCTATTATCCACACCAGTATCGAGGCTCTTTTCCAGCCCATGTTACCCGATAGTCTCAAAACTCTATTTCAATTTATCGAACAAACCGATAATTCGTTCTAAGTCTTCCTCGTTCTTAAACGGGATCGATATTTTTCCTTTTCCTTTCTCGTCGCAGCTAAACTGCACTTTGGCTTGGAAGAAGTCGGAGAGGTGCGATTTGAGCACGTTGTACTCCTGCCGCATCATCACCTTCTTCTGTGCCTTCTTGCGGGCACGTTCGCCACCGGCCGCAAGGGTCTTGGCCAACTCCTCGACGTTGCGCACGCTCAACCCGTCGGAGAGGATGCGCTCGTAGAGCTCGAGCTGCAGGGCCGGGTCGGAGACCGAGAGCAGAGCCCGGGCGTGACCCATGTCGATGCGCTTGTCGCGCAGGCCTATCTGTACCTCGGCCGGGAGTTTCAACAGCCGCAGGTAGTTGGCTATGGTGGTCCGTTTCTTGCCCACCCGCTCGCTCAACTTCTCTTGCGTGAGCTGATAGAGCTCGATGAGCTTCTGGAAGGCGAGGGCGATTTCAATCGCGTTCAAGTCCTCGCGCTGAATGTTCTCGATGAGAGCCATCTCCATGAGGGTCTCGTCCTCGGCCGTACGCACATAGGCGGGAATCGTGTCGAGCCCGGCCATCTGGGCAGCGCGGTAACGGCGTTCACCGGCAATTATCTGGTAGTCGCCGCCCTCCAACTGTCGGAGCGAAATGGGCTGTATGATGCCCAACTCGCGAATCGAAGCCGCCAACTCCTCGAGCGCCTCCTGGTCAAACTCGCGCCGGGGCTGGTCGGGGTTGGGCACAATCCGCGACAACTCTACTTCATGAATCGAGGAGGTACCGCTGGTAACGATGTTGTCCATCGAAATCAGGGCATCCAGTCCTCTACCCAATGCACTTCTTTTAGGTGCTGACATATCTTTGTTCTCCTTCTTTTCTACTATCTATCGATTCTTGGTAATCAACTCTTTGGCCAGCTCCATGTGGTTGACGCTACCCCGCGACTCGCAGTCGTAGAGCAACGCCGGCAGGCCGTGACTGGGGGCCTCGCTCAAACGGATGTTCCGTTGGATTACCGTATTGAACACCAGACTGCCGAAGTGGCCTTTCAGCTCTTCGTAAATCTGGTTGGCCAGTCTCAAACGCGAGTCGTACATCGTGAGCAGAAAGCCCTCGATTTCGAGCTTCGGGTTCAGTTTCGATTTGATTATCTTAATCGTATTCAACAATTTGCTAATCCCCTCCAGCGCGAAATATTCGGCCTGTACGGGGATAATAACAGAATCGGCCGCGGTGAGGGCATTGACCGTAATCAGTCCCAACGAGGGCGAGCAGTCGATCAATATGTAGTCGTAGTCGTCGCGCACTTCGTTGAGCGCCTGCGCCAACACCCGTTCGCGGTTTCTCATATTCATCAGTTCCAGCTCGGCACCCACCAAGTCGATATGCGAAGCTACCAGGTTAAGCCCGTCGACACAGGTATCTACCACCGAATCCTTAATCGAGGCCTGTCCTACCAGACACTCGTAGATCGACGATTTCACCTGTTGCGGGTCTATGCCCAGACCCGACGAGGCATTGGCCTGAGGATCGGCATCGAGGAGCAAAACCTTCTTTTCCAAAACAGCCAGAGAGGTAGCCAAATTGATCGAAGTCGTCGTCTTCCCGACGCCCCCTTTTTGATTTGCAATAGCGATAATTTTACCCATACTGTTATTTTTTCACTATACAAAGGAATATCTTTTCATCCACATTACGCACTCCGGTGTACTCGAAAATAGTCCAATTGTTGATAAGTGGCCCCTTTTGTTGATAAACACAACAGCCACTTCGCTGTTTTTCTGCGTAAAGATACACTTTTTTTCAGAGACTTCCACCAGAAACGGCCGCCTCTTTTACCTATTTTAGGACTCCATATTATCCGTTAAAATATAAAAGATTAAGATTTTTATTCATTACTTTTGCATCATTAAACAGATTTCCGCATGATATGAAAAAAATAATTCATTCTCAGCGACCGCTCATCCTCATCACCAACGATGACGGCATCCAGGCCAGGGGATTGCAGCAGGTCGCCCAATTTCTGAAACCGCTGGGCGACATCGTAGTGGTGGCCCCCGACGGCCCCCGCTCGGGACAGAGCTCGGCCATCACGGTCACCGTGCCCCTGCGCATGAAGGTAATCGACGAGCAGGAGGGCTTCTGCCAGATCAGCACCAACGGTACGCCCGTCGACTGCATAAAACTGTCGATGAATATTCTGTTCGACCGTCGCCCCGACCTCATCGTCTCGGGCATCAACCACGGCTCCAACTCGGGCGTAAGCGTGGTCTACTCGGGCACCATGGGTGCCGTGTTCGAGGGAGCGCTGCTGCACATCCCCTCCATAGGTTTCTCACTCTGCAACCACAAGGCCGATGCCGACTTTGCACCGTGCCGCGACCTCGTGGTCGACATCTGCCGGAAGGCACTCGCCGCCAAGCAATGGCCGCAGGGTATCGGGCTCAACGTGAACATACCCAACCGGCCGCAACTCAACGGCGTGAAGCTGTGCCGGGCCGCCCAGGGATACTGGACCGAAGAGTATGACTGCCGCGTCGACCCGCACGGCCGGGAATACTTCTGGCTCACCGGCACCTTCAAAAACAACGAACCCGATGCCACCGATACCGACGAGTATTGGCTCGACCGCGGCTATGCCACCATCGTACCCTGCTCAACCGACTGCTCGGCCGTCGGCACCGCACCCGAGTTTGCCTCGATATTGAACCTGTAAATTACAGCAGGGGGTGAAACCCCTACTCTAACAGGCAATACAAGGGTGCGTTCCGGTTCTCCAATCGAGCGCACCCTTTTGCAAGACACAGCCCGGACAACTCACGGGAGGCAAAGGTGCAAGGGAGGGGGTTATAGCGTCGAAAAAATTTCTCCTCTTCTCCCCGCATCCGAGCCACACCCGACCGACCGGCAGGCTCAAAGGCTGTTTTATTGCATAAGCATGCAGTTAGAGTTTAAATTTCGCCCTATACTGTAAAAAATATACAAATTTTATTCCATTATTCTATTTTTTAGTTATATTTGTCGCATAATTATTCAACAGTAAAATTCGCATTATGAAAAATAAAGCTGCTCGTCTACAAGCAATACGAGAAATCATCATCCACTCGAGGGTAAAAAGCCAGGACGAAATTCTGCAACGTCTGCATGAATCGGGCTTCGACCTGACCCAAGCCACCCTCTCGCGCGACTTGAAGCAACTGCGCATCGCCAAGGTTCCCGGCAGCGACGGCTCCTACGTCTACATCATGCCCGAAATCGGGAGCGTAGGGAAACTCATGCAGGAGAAGCTGGCCGACAACTCCGAACGTCCAGTCTCGGGGAGCTTCATCTCCATCAACTTCTCGGGCAACCTGGCAGTCATCAAGACCCGACCCGGATATGCCGGCAGTCTGGCCTACGACATCGACAGCAACACGCCGCCCGAAGTGCTGGGCACCATCGCCGGTGACGACACGGTGCTGGTGATTCTCGAAGAGAACATCAACCACCAGCAAGCCATGTTGGCGCTCTCGCCCTTCATGCCCGACCTGCACAAGTAACCACACAAATTCTACGACGCTATAACCCCCTCTTAAGGAGAAGAGGACAAACACATTATGGAAGAAGAAATCAAAGTCATCGTTGCCGACGAAAGACATATCCCCTACGTCGACACCATCCTCGACACCATCGAGAAAGCAGCCAAGATAAGAGGAACCGGTATTGCCAAACGGTCTCCCGAATATGTAAAACAGAAGATGCTCGAGCGCAAGGCCATCATCGCGCTCGACGGCGACAAGTTTGCCGGCTTCTGCTACATCGAGAGCTGGAGCAACAAGCAATTCGTGGCCAACTCGGGCCTCATCGTCGTCGACGCCTATCGCGGTCACGGCCTGGCCAAACGCATCAAACGCAAAGCCTTCGAACTGTCGCGTGAGCGATTCCCCGAAGCCAAAATATTCGGACTCACCACCGGCGAGGCCGTGATGAAAATCAACAACGAACTGGGCTACCGCCCCGTGGCATTTGCCTCGCTCACCGACGACCCCGCCTTCTGGAAAGGGTGCGAGAGCTGCGTCAACTTCGACATCCTGCAGCGCAACAACCGCCGCATGTGCCTCTGCACCGGCATGCTCTACGACCCCCACGAACACGAAAACGACGACAATCAACCTCAAAAATAACTGCATATCATGGCTAACAAGAAAGTAGTATTGGCTTTTAGCGGAGGTCTCGACACCTCCTTTTGTGTAAAATACCTGTCGCAGGAGTGCGGGTATGACGTCTATACCGCCATTGCCAACACCGGCGGTTTCGGTCCCGAAGAGTTGAAATCGATCGAAGAGCGAGCCTACCGACTGGGCGCCGTCAAGCACGCTACGCTCGACATCACCCAGGAGTATTACCAGAAGAGCATCAAATACATGGTGTTCGGGAATGTGCTGCGCAACGGCACCTACCCCATCTCGGTAAGTTCCGAACGTACTTTCCAGGCCATCGCCATCATCAACTATGCCAAGGAGATCGGGGCCGACTACGTGGCCCACGGCAGCACCGGTGCCGGTAACGACCAGGTGCGGTTCGACCTTACGTTCCAGATTCTGGCCCCCGAAATCGGCATCATCACCCCCACCCGCGACATGACCCTCACCCGCGAATACGAAATCGAATACCTCAAGAAGCACGGCTACACGGCCGACTTCAAGAAGATGGAATACTCGATAAACAAAGGGTTGTGGGGCACCAGCATCGGCGGCAAGGAGACCCTCAAGAGCAACCAGACGTTGCCCGAGGAGGCCTACCCCTCGCAGATGACGGCCACGCAGAGCCGCACCCTCACACTCGACTTCGTGAAGGGCGAGATTGCCGCCATCGACGGGCAGGCCTACGACGACAAGGTGAAGGCCATACAGGCCCTCGAAGCCATCGCCTCGCCCTATGCCATAGGCCGCGACATGCACATAGGCGACACCATCATCGGCATCAAGGGCCGGGTAGGATTCGAAGCCGCCGCCCCCATGCTCATCATCGCCGCCCACAAAATGCTCGAGAAGCATACCCTCACCAAGTGGCAGCAATACTGGAAAGACCAGGTAGCCACGTGGTACGGCATGTTCCTGCACGAGGCCCAGTACCTCGAGCCGGTCATGCGCGACATCGAGGCCTTCCTCGACAGCTCGCAGCACAACGTCACCGGCCGCGTAATCATCGAGTTGCACCCCTACCGCTACGTGCTGGTGGGCATCGAGAGCGACTATGACCTGATGAAGTCGGACTTCGGCGAATACGGCGAGGTGAACAAGGCCTGGAGTGCCGACGATGTGAAGGGCTTCACCAAAATTTTGGGCAACCAGATGAAAATTTTCTATTCCATACAAAATAAAAACAAAAAATAAATCGTAGATTAGAGTCCGAAAATCAAAACTGTCAACCCCATCGTTATGATTAAAGTAGGTATTATAGGCGGCGCAGGGTATACCGCCGGCGAATTGATAAGATTGTTGATCAACCACCCCGATGTAGAGATTGTGTTCGTACACAGCGAAAGCAACGCCGGAAACCGAGTGACCGACGTTCACACCGGACTGTTCGGCGAGACCGACCTTGTCTTTACCCGCGAGATGCCCTTCGACGAAATAGACCTGCTCTTCTTCTGCACGGCACACGGCGACACCCGCAAGTTCATGGAGAGCCACAAGCTGCCCGACGAGCTGCGCATCATCGACCTCTCGGCCGACTATCGGCTCGATGCCCCCGACAACGACTTCGTCTACGGGCTGCCCGAGCTGAACCGCAAGTACATCATCCGCTCCAAGCATGTGGCCAACCCGGGTTGCTTCGCCACGGCCATTCAACTGGCCCTGTTGCCGCTGGCCAAGAACCTGCTGCTCAACAGCGAGATACACGTTCACGCCATCACCGGCTCGACCGGCGCGGGGCAGAAGCCCTCGCCCACCAGCCACTTCAGCTGGCGCAACGACAACATCTCCATCTACAAGCCGTTCAACCACCAGCACCTGTCCGAGATACGGCAGAGCCTCTCGAAGTTGCAGAACAGCTTCTCGGCCCCCATCAACTTCATCCCCGTCAGGGGTAACTTCTCGCGGGGCATCTTTGCCACGCTCTACCTCGACTGCCCCGTCGAGCTGGAGCTGCTGAAGGAGCTGTACAACACCTACTACGACGATCATAACTTCACCTTCCTCACCGACCGGATGCCCGACCTGAAGCAGGTGGTCAACACCAACAAGTGCCTCCTCTATCTCGAGAAGCACGACGGTAAACTGCTCATCGTCTCGGTCATCGACAACCTGTTGAAAGGAGCCTCGGGACAAGCCGTACACAACATGAACCTGCTGTTCGGCCTGCACGAACGGGTGGGGCTGCAGTTGAAACCTTCGGCTTTTTAAGCTGGAAACTGTTATGAAACTATTTGACGTATATCCGCTGTTCGACCTGGAAATCGTAGCCGGGAAAGGGTGCTACACCTACGACACGCAGGGCACCGAGTACCTCGACCTCTACGGGGGTCACGCCGTCATCTCCATAGGCCACTCGCACCCCTGCTACGTGAAACGCATTACCGAGCAGGCCCAGAAGCTCGTCTTCTACTCCAACTCGGTTATCAACAGCCTGCAACAGCAACTGGCCAACAAGTTGGGTGCCCTGTCGGGGTATGACGACTATGCCCTCTTCCTCATCAACTCGGGGGCCGAGGCCAACGAAAACGCGCTGAAACTGGCCTCGTTCCACACCGGCAAGAAGAAGGTCATCGCCTTTGCCCACTCCTTCCACGGCCGTACCTCGGCCGCAGTCAAGGTGACCGACAACCCCCGCATCGTCGCCCCCATCAACGACACCTTCGAGGTGGCTTTCCTCCCCCTCAACGACATGGCTCGTGTCGAGCAGGAGATGGCCGCCGGCGACGTCTGCGCCGTCATCATCGAGGGCATACAGGGCGTGGGCGGCATTCAGGTACCCGACGCGCAGTTCCTGCGCGACCTGCGCGAAGCCTGCACCCGCCACGGAGTCGTGCTTATCGTCGACGAAGTTCAGTCGGGCTACGGCCGCACGGGCAAGTTCTTTGCCCACCAGCATGCCGGCATACGCCCCGACCTCATCACCATGGCCAAGGGCATGGGCAACGGATTCCCCATCGGGGGAGTCCTCATCAGCCCCCAGTTCACCCCCGTATACGGGATGCTGGGCACCACCTTCGGCGGCAACCACCTGGCCTGCGCCGCTGCCTGTACCGTGCTCGACGTGATGCGCGACGAGCACCTCGTCGACAACGCGGCCCGCGTGGGGCAATACCTCATCGACCGGCTCCGGGAGATTCCTCAAATCAAGGAGGTGCGGGGCAAGGGGTTGATGATCGGGCTCGAGTTCGACCAGCCCGTCAAGGAGCTGCGCCACAAACTGCTGTTCGAGCAGCACGTATTTACCGGAGCCTCGGGCACGAACGTGATACGATTGCTGCCGCCTCTGTCGCTATCGCAAGAACAAGCCGATTGTTTTATCGGTAAACTTAAAAACATACTTCCATGAAAATAACGATTATAGGATGCGGGAATATGGGTGGAGCCATAGCCCGCGGACTGGCCAAAAGCACTTTCGTAAACCCGGACGACATTACGGTGAGCAACCGGGGTAAAGAGAAACTGGAAACGATTCAGGGCGAGATTGCCTCGATTCACACCACCACCGACAACAAGGCCGCCGTGAAGGATGCCGACATCATCGTCCTGGCCGTGAAGCCCTGGGTTCTCGACAGCGTGGCCATCGACATTCGCAAGGAGCTCGACCTGCCCCGCCAGATGATTGTCTCGATTGTTGCCGGCGCCACTATCGAACGCCTGGCCGCTCTCTTCGCTTCGGGCGATGCCATCCCCGCCATCTTCCGGGTGATGCCCAACACGGCCGTGGCTATCCGGCAGAGCATGACCCTCTTCACCCCCTACAACGCCACACCCGAGCAGGTAGACGTCATCAAGACGATGCTCGACAGCCTGGGCAAGAGCCTTCTCGTCGACGAGAGCCTCATGGAGGCCGGCACAGCGCTCTGCTCTTGCGGCACAGCCTTTGCCATGCGCTACATACGGGCTGCCATCGAGGGGGGCATAGAGATGGGATTCCGTCCTCAAGATGCCCAACTGGTCGTAGAACAGACCGTCAAAGGGGCTGCCGAACTGCTGCTCGATACCGGCAACCACCCCGAAGTGGAGATAGACCGCGTGACCACACCCGGCGGCATCACCATCAAAGGACTTAACGAAATGGAGGCCGCCGGATTTTCGGCTGCCGTCGTTCGGGGATTGAAGGCCTCGAAATAGGCACATCCCCTCAAGAGCTATTGCTGGGCTGGTTTACAAATCGTAAAACCGGTCCAGCAATTTCTTTTTGTAGACCTTGCTCACCTGGAGCTCCGACACCTTGTTGAACGGAGGCAACAACGTGCAGCTGTTCTCCGAAATCATATACAGGTAATTGATATTGATGATATACGACTTGTGAATCTGGATAAACTCGGGAGCGTAATTCAGAATCGTATCGGCCGTGGTCTGGTGTTTCAGAATAAAGTGCTGCAGATTGTTCAGGATTACCTTCCACAACTTGCGCTCCGAATCGTATTTGAAAAAGCCGATATTCTCGGCCCGCACAATGAGCTTGTCGTTGGTAATGGTGGTAATCAGTATCGACTGCATCGGCGACGGCGACGGTATCGAAGGCGGGACAACCATCCGGCGAGACTCGTCGCGCAACAGGTAGTAACGGTCCATAATCAGCGACAGTTCACTGTCGCTCACCGGCTTGAGCAAATAATCGAAAGCCTGCAACCGCAGAGCCGGCAACAGGTATTTCTCGTACGAGGTATAAAATACCACCTTCATATCCCAGTCGATGTGCCTGTCGATCGACGACAGGAACTCCAGCCCCGACGTGCCGGAGAGCTCCACATCGAGAAAGAGCAGGTCGGGTTTATACCTCAAGACCGTATTCCAACCCTCCTCGCCGTTACCGGCCGTAGCTACCACCCGCACATCGGGGTAGGCTTTCAGCCGGTCGGCCAAGAGCCGTATCGACGGGTTGTCGTCGTCGACGATTACGGTATCAATTCTGTTTTCCATATCAATCGTTTATATCGAAGTTATAGCCGTCGGGGATAATCAGCTGGGCTCGACACCCCTCTTCACCCTCGGGAGTGTGACAGCCGCTCAACTCGAAACTCATCGGCCGCTTGTTGCGGGTGTTGAGCAACTGAATAATCTGGGCAACGACCCGCAAGCCCACTTGGACCTTGTCGCCGCTACGCTGCACGACGGGCAACGGCCCGTTGTTGAGCACCTCGATGCGGATGGCTCCGTCGTGGCGGTCGACCTGTACCGTCAACCGTTTGGCGGCATCGTGGGGCAGTTTCTTCAAGCCGTGCTTAATGGCATTCTCCACGAAAATCTGCACCATCATCGAGGGCAACTGCACGGCATCCAGCGCAATTCCATCGGCTACCTTTACCTGATAATCAAAATTTTCGCCCAGCGACTCGCCCTCGACAGCTACATAGAGGTTGATAAAATCGAGCTCCTCGCGCAGCGTCGTGATGAAGGCACTCGCCAGCGACTGCCCCTGGCGGAGCATGTCGACCAGGACCCCCAGCGACGAAGGGCGCCCCTCCTGCCGGGCCAGCAACTCGTGGTTGAGCGCATTGTAGATGAAGTGCGGCGTGATGCGGTTGCGGGCATTCTCCATCTTCATGGTCACGATGCGTCGCATCATCTGCTCCTCCCGCTGTTTCACCCGCTTGCGCCGGTAGACATAGAAGAGAAGCAACACCAGCACAACGACCGTCACCCCGCCCAGCAGGGCATAGGTGCGCATCAGTTCGGCCTCCTTGTCGCTGATGACCAGGTATTGATTCAGGATGGTGGCATCGCGCTCGTAGCGCATGCGGTTCTCGGCTATCTTCATGCGCACCCGTTCGTTGCGCAGCGAGTCGGAGAGCGAGGTGTAGGCCTGACTGTATTCGAATGCCCGCTTCCAGTCGTGACGGGCCTCTGAAAACCGCCGCAGGAAATCGAGCCGCAGCAAACCCTGCTCCGACCGCAGTTCGTCCCGATAAGGGTATCGGGCCACCAGCTCGCCGGCCTTGTCGAAATCGCCATCTTGCAAAGCCAGTTCCATCTGCTGGGTGCGCAGGTGCGACATCACCATCTCGTTGTGTCCGCTTGCCCCGAAAAACGCCAGATTCTCGGCAATGAGCGGGCGAGCCTGCTCGGGCTGATGCAGCTTCAGGTAGATGTCCGACAGGTTGGCTTGACAGAAGTGGCGCTCCCACTCCATATCGGGATAGTCGAGCAGAAAAGTATCGAGCCGCAAAAAGGTCTCCAGCGCCTGCGGATAATCCTTTTGATAGAAATAGTCGTTACCCAGGCTGTTCAAGTAGTTGAACCGGTCGTAAACCGTCATCAGGGGCCACAACCGGCCGCACTTCTCCCACCAGATTCGACTTTGCTCAAAATCGCGCAGGGTCGTATAGGTCGCAGCCAAACCACTGTACAGCGGAATATAGCTGGCCGTATCGGCCTGAATGGAGTCGGCCAGAGCAATGGCTTGCCGGTAGGTCATGGCACTCATCGACAAATCGCCTCCAAACTTGTAGGCATCGGCCAAGTTGGCATAGCACAACAGCTTCTCCGACTCCTCATCACCCTGCTCGGCATAGCGACAGGCCTCTTTCTGATAGAAGAGCATCGAGTCGGCATTGAACACGAACTGGGTGTAATAGATACCCTTGGCCTGCATACATTTGACCATCAATCGGTTACGGAAGTCCGAAAAGGGTTTCCCCGACAAATAGTGCAGCACGCTGTCGGTATTGAGCAATACCGAGTCGGGACGCCCCGTATAGAAATGGCGTACAATATCCTGTGTCACAAAGTTATAATACTCGTCGCTGTCGCGCGCCTCGCGTTTTCCCTGGTTGATGGCCTGCACGACAAACGGGATATTGTGGGTATTCAACGAATCGGCTATCGCCTGATTGACGGCATCGAGCGAGTCCATCCCCGACTGCCGGGAGCTGCAACCGCTGCCCGTAACAACCAGGCTCAGAAGCAGAAAGACGAATTGCCAGAACGGTATTATTTTCATGGGTCAATCACTTATTCTATAAACAACAGTCAAGGCTCAAAAGGTATAAATCATTCGCGGGCTATGCCTAATCGGAGACAGCATTTTACCACATCCACGAGAGTAGAAAGGGCCCCCCTTTGACAATATCGAGCATCAACCATTTTGCAAGAAACAAAGGTACTACTTTTTTCCGACACGTTTACCATTTTTAAAAACAAACCTGTTAATCCCGATTTTTCACCTCTTATCCAACAATCGGGCCTCTTATCTCAAAAGCCACCTACCGCACAGTTGCCGGGCTGCTTTTATCGTCCTATCTTTGAGTTGTATTTTGTATGGTTACACGGTTCAAAAAAACAAAAGTACAAAACTAAAAAAGGGGACATAAATACAGGAATACTCTTTGTAAAGGCATGAAACATCATGCGGCTTGTTTTCGGGCGAATGCCCGATATAGGAATATCGAAATTCAAGTCCAGAAAGCAGCCGTGAGAGCGCAAGGGGGCTCGAGCAGCCTTTACACGCACATCAAGACAGAGAGGATCTCCATCACAAAACAAGAACCGTTCCGTCGTTAAAAACGACACATTCCTGTATTTTTTTACATGAGGGACTTCCTTGAAATCAAGGGAGTCCTTTTTTGTCGATTGCTCCTGCACGAAAACTCAAGCGCTACTTGCATCGGCTCGCTTTTTTCTCTATCTTTGTTACACGAAGATAGGATGCGGTTCGG
>OJNR01000029.1_pt1 | contig 99677 bp, 100 predicted proteins | sample 1597901 | NCBI WGS metagenome assembly OJNR01 (sample SAMN01915223, study PRJEB22387) | human gut metagenome | isolation source: stool | host: Homo sapiens | place: USA | reverse complement strand
CCTGAGAAATATCTGGCGAAGTGTATCGAGCTTGCTGTTGGCATCAAGCCCAACGACAGGAAAGAATGGGACAGGCTTTTGCCTTGGAATCTTTCGAAGGGGTTCGATCTTGAGTACTGAGCTCAGTTTTTGATGTATTCCGTGTTGAATTGTCGGCAGGCGCGGCCTGCCTTTTTCATTATTTGCGGTTCGCGAGTTCGAATCGTCAAGAGTGGATATCTTTAACGCTTACGTTTGTTCTTCTGGAATTGCCCGGAAATCCCGTTAAACGCGGATATAAAAAAAATCCGTTAAGATTTCCCAGAAATTAAAAATATTTTCTTAAAAGAATGGCTTTTAAAACCTTTAATTTCATTATCTTCGCGCACACGGATGAAAATTGTAATAGAGGGCGAGCTTTTAAATCGAATTGTTTCATTTCATCCCCTGTAAGATAAGGGACAAGCAAATCAAGAAAATCTTTGTTATTGATTGATGACATCGTCGTGCCTGTTGAATTTCTATCCTTTTCATCGTGGAATTCTTTTGATAAGAAAACTGAATAAATAAAAGAAGCAGGCAATAAAGAAGTTTCCTGTAATCCAATGAATCCTGCAGAAAGAATGCACCTTGTGAGTAAGGTAATATCGACTTCGTTCATGAATATGACTTTAAAGCTTCCCTTCATTCTTGCAGACCAAACGGAGTTCAAAACAGTCTGCATGTTTGCTCTAGAAGGCTTTTTTCGTTTGAAACTAGATAGTAACAATCTATAGTAGCTGTTCCATCAACTGAAGCAGTATCAAGATAAATCTTTTGATTATCAAACGGCTGTAACCCAGGTTTTTATTATCTTTGGATTATAAAAACTAAGTTTGCATTTCTTTGGCATGTGTACCAATAGCGTGTTGATTTTTTCTTGAGTTTTAATGAGATTTTCAATCAAATCGTCCACACTTCCTATAGTGTCAATTATCTTCCTCAATAATTTGTATTGGATTGAACTATAAATGAACTTCTGATTGAACTAATCGTTGAACTAATCATTGAACTAATCATTGAACTAATCATTGAACTAATCATTGAACTAATCGCCCTTTTTATGTATAATATGCGAAGACAAACAAGGAGATAGTATGAATTTAGGGAAAGAATGTGAAACCATCGAATTCAAAGAAAGCACCAGCGAGTTGAAAGAGGGTATACGTTCTATTGCTTCGATGCTGAATAAAAACCAACATTGTGTGCTTTATTTCGGTGTCAAAGACAATGGGGATGCCATCGGATAACAAATTGGCAGCAATACCCTGAGAGATATTTCACAGGGAATCTCTACCAATATCGAACCTGCGGTGCTACCAACAATCACCTTGCTTAATGGAACTAAAGATAATCTGAAGGTAATTAAAATCGAAGTGAACGGAAAAGACATTCCCTACTCTGCCTATGGCCAATATCTCGTGAGATCTGCGGACGAGGACAAGAAAATCAATAGAAGCGCTCTCCGTTCCATGTTTATTGATTCTGGCGTTGATTTTATTTCCGATATCAAATCAGTTCGGCAGGATCTCACATTCGATCAGCTCACGTCTCTTTTGGTTGGAAAGGGATATCATGTTTTGTCTCTCGAGTCTTTGGAAAAGAGCAAAGGTCTAAGAAATGATGATGGAGATTTCAATCTCATGGCGTTCCTTTTGTCGGATCAATCGGACGTTTCTGTGAAAGTCGTCCGTTTCTTAGGGCGCGATAAGACTTCCATGGCTCAGAGAAAGGAATTCGGCAATCAATGCCTGGTACTAGCCTTAAAACAGTCCATGGAATATGTCGACGCCTTGAATGAGACAAATGTGATTTTGGGAACCGGTGCAAGAAAAGAAACGAATCTATTTGACCGGGAGGCTTTTGAAGAAGCTTGGAAAAACGCCTGTGTTCATAATCTTTGGATGGATATGGTCCCTCCTGCCGTATACATCTATAGTGACCGAATTGAAATTATATCCACAGGCGGTCTTCCTTACGGAATGACCCAACAGGACTTTTATTCAGGAACGTCAAAACCTGTGAATAAAGTATTATGGTCAATATTCAGTTCTTTGGACTATGCAGAGCAGACGGGCCACGGAATCCCTATCATTGTATCCAAATACGGAAAATCATCTATCGATATAAGAGAACATTTCATACAAGTAACGATTCCTTTCGCCTTTACTCCGACCTGGGTCATATCTTCACAAGGGCAAAATGTGCGGAATACACTGTCGATTGGGCAAAAAGCTCTTCTCTCAGCGATAAAAGACAACCCATACGCTCGAACCGAAGAATTTGCAAAGACAATCAATATGAGTCTTTCATCTGTAAAGAAAAACTTAGTGCAGTTGAAACAAACCGGCTTCATCAAGCGAATAGGAACAAGACGTACTGGGCATTGGCTGATTAAAGGGGGAGATGAAAAATGATTCATGAAAAAATCGTCGAAGAAACAATAATTTCTCTTTTGCAAAACAAAGGCTATGATTTCTTGGATTGAACGGATGAATGGGTTCAGTACAAATGGTGGCTCTGGAAATAATGACAATTGTTCGAATACAACGTCGAATGGGTCACCATTCTTGTATTTATGTCTGATACTTCGGTATCGGACTTTTTTTGTAAAAATAATCAATTCCGATTTATTTTTTGAGATGTAAGCGTAAAAGATTTTTGCATTCGACAACCTGGATGGATTTACGAATAATCTTATCAGGAGGTTCGAACGGGATAAAATTTACGCTTACGTATCAGAACTAATAATTAGTCTATTTTGAAGGCAAAATTAGATGATATTCCCCTGCCACTATGACGTTATTTGTTTTCGTGGTATTTCTTGTTTGAAATCACCATACTTTTCCACGGGTGATTTGGTCCCGGCTTCCATGTTGGTCTTCCAATCTTTTTTGCCCCTCGTCTCCTGCCTTTTCTCGATTTGGACTGTGTTCCAGAGTTTTTTCTCTGTGAACCGCGACGATTTTGCCATCTGCTGCTTTTTTGACGACCGATTCGACGTATTTGTTGTTCAGTTTCTTCATACCGTTGATCTCCAGATTGAATGCTAAAGGACAATTAATCGGAAACAAATAACGTCATAACGACACTGCTCGAGTAGAAAAGTTGACAAAAAAGTCGGTGAGGGGGCTTCATTTTATGATTTGAAAATGTCCTTTTAATTAAAGAAATTTGGAAATATAAAGTAGTATTGATGTGAAAGCAAAAATAGTTTTTAAAGTCCATGTCTTTATAACTTTAGTGACCCACTATTATTGATTCGCTCACATAAATTATATAAAATGATATTGTAAAAAATGCAGTGCCACTGCAGAAATTACAGAGGAGATTACTAATGATTCCTAGATTTATAACTAAAACTATTATTGATTGTGTTAAGCATTTTCCAATAACTTTACTTACAGGGCCAAGGCAAATTGGTAAATCAACTGAATTATTCAATTCTTTTAACTCCAAAGGTTTTAATTATATTTCACTTGATGACTCATTTAACTTGGCTTTTGCAAGAAAAGACCCCAGAAGCTTCTTGGATCTTCATCCTTCTCCATTGATTATAGATGAGGCACAAAAGGCGCCAGAACTATTTGTTGAGATAGAAAGAATAGTAAATGAATCTAGATTAAAGAGAGGAAATATGGAAAGCAATGGCATGTATATATTGTCTGGATCCCAAAGAAAAGACTTGTTAGATAGAGCTGAAGAGTCTCTCTCCGGAAGGGTAGCTATTCTAGATATGAGTAATCTTTCAATAAATGAGATTTTAGGGAAGGATAATTCTCCCTTCGAAGTTAATCTTGCTAAAGATTCTCAAAGAAGCCTTAGATATACATTGAAGGAATCTCAAGCTTTTGAATATATTGTCAAAGGTTTCTTTCCTGTTCTCTATGCTGATCCTTCTATAAATATTTCTGTGTTCTATTCATCTTATATAACCACTTATTTAGGAAAGGATCTTAGAGACTTAATAAATATAAATGATGAATTTAAATTCTTGAATTTCTTAAAACTTTTAGCTTCAAACACAGGTGAAGAATTGGTTTATGATAACTATGCCAAGAATATAGGCGTTTCAATAAACACTATAAAAAGCTGGACTTCGGTTCTAATAAAGACAGCAATCATTTATTTAGTAGAGCCATACAAAGAGGAATCAATAGTAAAGAGAGTGGTGAAAAGACCAAAGATGTATTTCTTTGATACAGGATTGGCTGCTTATCTATGTGGAATAACTGATGCTAAGACCTTGCAAAACAGTTTCCTCAAGGGAAGATTCTTTGAGACATTTGTCTTTAATGAGATAAGAAAGTCTTTTATGAATGAAGGAATTATGCAGACTCTATATTACTATAGAGATTCTGAGCAAAATGAAGTAGATATGATTTTAGTGAGAGAAGGAAAGATCTCATGTGTAGAGATAAAAGCTGGGCAAAACTTTAATGCTTCGGATACTAAAGCATTTAAGAATCTCATAAATTCTAAATTTGTACATGGGAAAAACGCAATTGTCTGCACAGCTGATAAGATATCGATGCTTAATGATGGTACTTTGCTTCTTCCTATTTCGTCAATCTAATCCACTCTTCCCACGCAGTGCTGAATTAAATTTATCATAGTATCTATTTCTTCTTTGCAGTCATTCTTAATCCATCTGAACACTACTGATATTATGCCTTGAGTGAAGAAGGTGAAGATATATTTCTTTTTGCTATTCTTTAAGATCAAATTGTAGATTGGGTAGTTAACACATATTCCAGCAATTCCTAAGATTTCTAAGACATAGCCAACGATTGGAAGAGCTAAAGATCCATCTCCGATAACTTTTAGGATAAGACAAAATCCAGCTCCAAACAATAAGGTTGCTATAATTCCAGCGGTAGGGGTCATTTTTTGAAGTTAGAAAGTTGGGCTGGTTTGGATAACAAAACAGATAAAAAACAGCCCTTTATATGAAATAGCTTTAACTTAAATTAATATGTTTATCAGATTTGTTTTAGCCTGAAAGAATTCAATGGTAAAATATTAGTGTTTTAAAAATATGATCAAAAACAAACTAACTGAATTCATATATAACAATTATTACGATAAGCTTCAAAAAAGAATCCAAAATTTTTGCTATCAAAATAAAAACGAAATAGAAAATAAATGTTATGAGGTTACTATCTTAAATCTTTGGATTGATGAACTATATTTTGAAAGCATTTATACAAATACTGATGGTAAGGGAAACATCTCTTTCAATCTTATTATTTGCCCCGAAATAGGATATAAGTATAAAAGTAAAGATTATATTGAAGATAATTCAATGAATAAGATTTGGCTAGATATATATTGTGAAGCTAGCCTTGCAAAAGAATTAAAAGATTTCAAAGTTTTAAATGTTGATTTCTATAATGGGAAAAATTATAAAGATCAACCCTTATCCAATTCTTTTGTTCCCCTAATCAAAGCTGAAAAATTAGATGAATATGCAACTAAGATACTTGAAAAATATCAACCTGACTGTATTAATTATCCTAAACATATTGATATAAAAAAGATCATTAGTGAAATGGGCTTTAACTTAAAAAAAAGACATTTTCCTTTAGAAAATGGTGAAAAAGTCTATGGCCGTACTTATTTTGAAGAAACTGAAGATACTTTTATTGATAATGAAGGTAAGGAATATAAAGAAATTATTCCTTCTAAAACTATAATCCTTGATCTTCGTGCTAATACTTGGGAAGCCCAATATTTTCTTAATGGCTCTGCCGCTCATGAAATAATACATGCGTTCTATCATGAAGATACATATAAACTTAACAAAATCATTGGAGATAATACTTATTTAAATGGCACTCATGCTTGGATGGAATATCAAGCTAACGCTTTAGCTCCATTACTTTTAATGCCCTTAAAAGCTTTCTCAATAAAAGCTAATGAAGAATATAAGCAATTAACTGGTATATATTCTGAGCCACTAGATGTTTATGAACCATTAATTGAAAGTCTCTCTAATTTTTTCCATGCCACCAAATATGCTGTAAAGAAAAGATTAATAAACATTGGCTTTTATCAAGTCCAAGGAATTTCAAATTGGATGGATGGGAATTTGTTAAGAAATTATTCATTTTCTAAAGGTGCACTATTGCCATCAGAGACTTTCACACTATCTATTTATGACTTTAAGAAATTATATGATACAAATCAAAAAATATTTGAATTAGTTATTTCTGGTCAGTTAGTTTTTGCTGAAAATCATTTGGTAATTAATGATTCAAAATATGTAACAGTCCATAATGGGCAATTACTTTTAACCGATTATGCTTTAAAGCACTTAGATGAGTGTGCATATAAATTTAAACTAATATTTTCAAGCTCACTTCCTTATTCAAAAAGTGGTCAAATAATTGACTATTTGAACAAGAAAAAGCCATCTAACTCAAGTTTAGTTCCTGAGCAATCACAAAATGAAAACTTTAAAAAGAATCTAAAGCTTCATAATGATCCCGTTGTTGCAAAAAGAAGAGAATTAAATAGTTTGTGGTCGAGATGTTCTAGCATAGGTGAAGTTTTGAAAGCAACAATGAAATATTTTGATATCAAAGGTAAAGAGTTAGAAAACGAAGCTGATGTTGATTACCGAACTATCATGCGATATTGCAATGATGAAATAACTTCACCAAATAAAAGAACTGTTATTGCTTTTTCTTTAGGAATGAAACTAGATCCTATGACTTCAAGCTTATTTTTAAATTATATGGGTGTTTCATTATCTAAGACTTCTTCGAATGAAGAGGATACAATTCTTGAATCTATTTTAGTTTTCGACTATGAATTAGGTGTTAAACATGCGAACGAAAAGTTATTAGATTTAGGCTTAGAACCACTAACTAAAGAAAAAATTTAACAAAATTATGAAGGGAGATGTCACATTTTAGGCCTTTTTAAGGCCTATTTTTTGATTGCAATCATTAAAAATATCGATAAATACAGAGCTTTTTAAGATGACAAGTGCTGTCATAGTAGATTTTTGAACATTGTTTTAAATTGTCCTTGCTTAAGCAAAAAGCTTAAGAGAAAGGAGAATTGAAATGACAATTCGAAAATCAAATAAGGATATATGGAACGCCTTTATGGTCAAAGGTGCATCATTCTCAAAGAATGATATTCCTTTATGTCCTACTACTGCAGTTGAAGTCCCTAAAAAGGTGATTTCTTATAAAGAAGCTAGAACTATTTATAAGAAAGAAATTAAGAAGAATCCTGACTTCAAAGAAGATTCTTATGTTCACTTCTATATTGATGATTATGTTTTTGATGGTAAAAGAAAAGGAATATGGGTTAATCCTAAAGAAGGTTATAAAGTCTTAAGTCATTTTGAAGGAATAATAGTTCCTGATTTTTCTACTTACTTAGACTTTCCTTATCCTTTAAAACTTTGGAATTATTACAGGATGTATGCTTTTGGTTATTGGCATGGAACTATTTGTAGAAAGAATGTAATAGTTCAAGCTAGATGGGATTATAAAGACTCTTTTTCTTATTGCTTTGATGGAATAAAAGAAGGAGACATGGTTTGTATTGGTACTGTTGCTAGTGGATTAAAGAAACTAGAAAACAGAGAGAGATTTGAAATAGGTCTAAAAGAACTAATAAGACTTAAACATCCATCAATTTTAATAATTATTGGAACAATAAATATTCCAATATTTAAAGAGATAGAAAAAGAAGGAATAAAGATTATTCACTTTCAAAGTGAAACCGATCTTATATTAGGAGGATATAAACATGTCAAAAGGAAATAGTGGACATTTTGTAGGGACTAGTGGCCAAAAAAGCTATGAAGCTGAAGAAAACAAAAAGACTCAAAAAAAGAAAATAGAAAAAGTTAAAAATTTAGAACTTTCAACATCTTCGAAAGAAAATAACGAGCAAGCAAAAAATAATGAAACTTCTTCTCAAATGCCTTATTATAAAGACGTAGTTGTTTCCCCTGAAAAATTCTTTAACTATTCTTTAGATTACACAAATCCTAACAATCGCGGAAAAGCTGAAGCATATGAGAAAGGGCTAGGCTTTACTAAAGCTAATGGACAACTATTAATTAATGCAATACAAAATGCTGTTTCATCTGGAAAATATTCTCCAGTTAGAGTAAAAGAAAGTCCCTACGGTATGAGATATGAATATGAAATACCAATAAAAGGACCAAATGGTCAAACTAAAAAGGTCTTAGCTGTATTTCAGTTATCACCTGGATCAACTAAGCCAGTTCTCATAACAAACTATTTATTAGGAAAGGAAAAACAATGAAATGATAAAAGAAAACGATAGAGTTAAAACATTAGTAGAAAGTGAAGGCTATAAAGCTGGACTTATCGGAGTTGTTATCTTTGTATCCCCAGATGGCAAATATTGTGATGTTGAGCTTTGGGGGAAAGATGGCTATCCTATAGGAGTTGCAGGTTACGAGACTGATAAACTACTAATTATTGATCCGAAAAATTATTAAAAGTTAAACACAAAAAATTGATAAAGAAATTGTAGATTATGATAGTGGAGACGTATCTCAAATATAAATAAAAAGGAGCTGTTTTCAAATCTTCTTTGGCTGAAGGTTTTTAAACAGCTCCTTTTTTGTTTATATCTTCGCTATTGATTCTTTAGATAGAGCTTTGAATAAGTCAGGTGCTAGTCTTTTGATTGGAAGATAGGAAGTTGACTTGATCTCAAATAAGCTTTTCTCAAATCTAATTATGAATCTGGCTGAGCTTGTTATGACTGAGTTTTCATATGATTCAATCACGGTGTTATAAGACTGCTCAACTAAGAAGGAATTAGAAAATACGAAGATGAACATTTAATCTATTGATTGCAGTAGGTACAAATGGTTATATAGTAACTGCATACCCTGTTAGTGAGAATATTACAAAGGAGAAAAAATAAATGAAAACTATTAAATTAATGTTTGACTATAAATCATTACCTATCTGGTATGAGGATGATTCAAAAAAAAGATTTCGTCTATTCAAATGACTTTCCTGATGGGGAAGAGATTGATAAACATCTAATAGATTTAGCGGACAAATTATCAAATGAGTATGATAGTCAATATCTAGATAATGAGATAACTTTTGAATATGTTGGCTTTAAAACAATTGAAGATCAAAATAATTTCATAAAAGATTCTCAAGAATTCAAAAAAATTGTATACGATAGATTTGGAAAGAATTACAGAATTGTTGATGAGATTAAACAATATCTTAAGTATTTTGTTAATGTTGGGGATAAAGTTAAGACCTTAGTAGCAAAAGGAAACATACCTCAAGGTACTATTGGTAAAGTAATTTCAATTAATTTTAATTCATCCATTAAGGTTGAAATAAATGGCAATAAAGAAATTGTAGAATACGAAAATGGCGATGTATCTCAAATATAAATAAAAAGGAGCTGTTTAAAAACCTTCAGCAAAAGAGGATTTAAAAACAGCTCCTTTTTTGTTTACATCTCCGCTATTGATTCTTTAGATAGAGCTTTGAACAAGTCAGGTGCTAGTCTTTTGATTGGGAGATAGGAAGTTGACTTGATCTCAAATAAGCTTTTCTCAAATCCACTCAAGATTATATTTATCCATACTTAAAGTAAATTCATTTATTTGCTAATAATTCTTCTACTGCAATTACAAAGCATTTGCAAGGCAATTGCAAATCTAATATACTCTTATAGAGGTGAGTTAGTATGGAAACTGTTAATGTAACTATTAGATTGGATAAAAAAATAAAAGAGGAAGCTGATAGTATTTTTTCTGATTTTGGCATGAGCTTTAATACAGCCATAAATCTTTTTATAAGGCAAACTATTAGAGAGCAGAAAATTCCTTTTGAGATTAAAAGAAGTATTAATTGTTTACCTAATGATGAAGCCAATTCAATCGCTGATAAAATTATAGATAAACACATAGATGCTTTTAAGGAATTAGCTAAATGATTTGGATTACAAAAGAACAAATAATAGAATTCCAAGAAAGGCTTATTAGAAAAACTGGTGGTTCTTTTGGGCTAAGAGATGAAGGTGGTTTGGAATCTTGTATTTATTCTCCGTTGCAATCATTTGATGGTAAAGAATTTTATTCTTCCATAATAGATAAAGCATCAAGAGTAAGTTATTTGTTAGTAAATAATCATCCTTTTATAGATGGAAACAAAAGAATTGGTGCTTTAACACTTTTATATATCTTAGAAGTAAATAAAATTAACTATACATTTAATAACAAGGAATTAATAGATAGCTATCTTTCTTTGGCTGCAGGTGAAATAACTTATCAGCAGTTTGATACATGGGTAAAAGATCATATCTTAGATAACGAAAGTACAAATAAAACCAAAAAATAGAAATGTAAATGTGCTGGAAATCATAATTCACTAACTAAGAATTTTAAAAATGGTAAGATCATTCAAGAACGATATTATGATGAAATTGGTGATGTTTCTCGAATATAGTAAAACCAGCCCCTGTTAAGAGCTGGCTTTTTGTTTACATCTCCGCTATTGATTCTTAGATTGCTTTGAACAAGTCAAGTGCTAGTCTTTTGATTGGAAGATAGGAAGTTGACTTGATCTCAAATAAGCTTTTCTCAAATCTACTCATGAATCTGACTGAGCTTGTTATGATTGAGTTTTCATATGATTCAATCACGGTGTTATAAGACATATTTAAAAATGTTGCTTTTATAAGAATTATATATGCCTTATAATTTTTAAAAGAGAGCTCTTCTATGGATTATAAATTTATAACTATTGATGGATATCAGATATTGGTCGATAACAAGCGTGGTTTTATGAATTTGACTGATATTGCAAAGATGCTGAATTGCGAAGTCGAAAAGATAAAGGATCCTTTGAACGTTAGTGCTGGTAGCAAGCTTTATACAGACACTAATGTTATTTCTTGCTCGGATAAAACTTATTATTCTTTGGATGTTGTAGTTATATTTATTTTTGATTATGACTATAAGATAGCATTCAAATTATATGAATCCGCTTTGAATAATGGGTTAATATTTAATGAATATATCAATCATAAAATTGATGAAGAGAAAAAAACATTCAATGAATTGAGATCTATCGTAAAAGAACAGGAAGATGTAATCGATTCTTTTTATAAATACTATGATGCTGGAAATGAAAATAACTTTAATGGTGACTATAGCTTTATCTCTACAGAAAGTTTGCAATTTTTAATAAGCTTAATTAAAGATATATACGATTTTGGTGATGGTTTTGGTGTTATAAGAGACTATTCATTATTATTAGATATCTTATATGGAATTAATTCAGCACTTGCAGATGATGAAGATGAAATAAAATTTGATGAATATGATAGTGTTTCATACATAGTGAAAACTATGTATAACATCATCAAGAAGAAACCCTTTATCAAAGGCAATGAAATCATCGCTTATTTCATTGCTTATTATTATTTGATTAATTCTGAATTGATAGAAGAGGAAGGATCAAAGATGGTTTCTAGTGAAGACCTTTGTCTAGCTATAGGTCTTATCATAAGTTCAAACGATGATAATGCAGTAGATTCTTTAAAGAAAGCAAAATCTTTATTAGCTAAGCATTATGATCTTCCAAATTATAATTATGAAAAAAAGCCAAATTCTATCTTTGATACATCTAAAGAAGGAATAATTGAATACATTATTTCTTCAATAGAAGATTTTAGTGGATATCAAGGATATTATGATTTTTATCAAGGAAAAAGTATTGTCTATAAGATTCATTATCATGGAAGGTATGGTAACTTCTCTTTAAATAGAGCAAAAACATTCTTATCTAATAACACTTTATATTTTAAAGGAGTTTTATATTGCTATTCTGAAGCTCCTACTGATTTGGAAGGTAGAGATGAATTCTTAAAAGACATAGTTGAAGAAATAAGATTTAGAAGTTATAGCGATGTAATAACTCCTTTCTTAAATAGCTTAAAGAAAAAAGTAAAACCTTATTTTGATTTAGATTCTATCTCTATAAAATTTGACTTTGATATAAAGACTAAATTTGATGAAGATTATGAGTGGTGATTAAAGTAGTTACTTAATTTAAGTTTACGTCGAAGGATTTTGTTCGGATATATTTATTTCTTTATTACTTTTAAGGTTGGAATGGTCGTATTGATCATTCTATCTTGTGCTGCAATTTATATATAAGATTATCTATATGGTTATGGATGAAAAGAAGAAGAAAAAAAGCATAAATAATTCTGAAAATGATGAAGAAATGAATAGAAGATTTGAAGAATAATTTAAATAAAGACTATTAATATTCAAGTTAAATGTATTAGGATTAGTAAATATTTACTCTTTCTGTTTAAAAAAGAAAAAACTAACTATTTTTACACAAGGCTTTACATAGTAAATAGCATTACTTATAATATTGAAGATTTAAACTACTATTTATTTTTTATTAAAGGGATAAAACATAAAAGAAAGGATTTTTTTATCTATGCGTAAAGAATTGAAATCAAAGTCTAGACGTAAGTGGTTGATAGGTGGTTCGTTAGCTTTTGCTTCTGTCGCATTATTGACAACTGGTTTTGCTACTTGGGTTATCGCTGTTTCTGCTAAAACTAAAAACACTGATACCAACGTTAATGTAGACACTGTACGTAACGAGTCAATTGTTTTAACTTATACACTCGACGAAAATGATAAATCTATTTACTTGGGTGAAAATGTTGCTGTTTCTAAAGGAAATCTTCAATATGAAATTAACAACGAGAAAAATAAAGCAGCTGATTTTCAAATAACCTTAAAAGATGTAAAAGTTACTTGGGGTAAAGATTTTTCTCAGGAAGTTAAAAGTCTTGATTTTAGTTTGCCCGAGACATATAAATCAGATGAGTTACCTCAAACTGATGTAACCTCTTTAAATCTTGTTAGTAAAGATAAAGACAAAATTGGAAGAAGTGATTGGACTGAAGGTAATAAGACTTATGTAGATTTGGCTGAGAATCAAAATCGAGCATTCCCAGGCAATGATAGCGAAAATGTAAAACTGGATGGAAACGCGTATGTTTGGAATATTGGTAATGTCACTTTGAATTTCAAATGGGGATCTTTCTTTGATAATGCTGAAACATTAACTGCATTTTATAATGGAAAAATCAGTGCAGAAACAGACGTAAATAAGCAGAGCGAAATTGCTGTAAAAGCTGGTCAAGAAATCGATGAAATGCACCAAAGCCTTAATGAAAAAACAATTAGAGTTTTAGCAGAAGTTAAGACTGGGGCCTAAAACCAATACATCAGGAGATTAGGAGCATAGAGTATAAACAAAATGAGAAAAAAAGTAAGAAATAATAAAACAATCCTAGCATCCATTTTAGCTTTGGGTTGTCTAACTGCTGCTAGTGTTGGTTTCTCTTCTTGGGTAATTGCTGCTCAAAACACTGATGCTACTTCTAATGTGAAAGTTACTGTTGCTGATGTTGAGGATCATAGATTTAAGGTTGAGGCTTCTTCCGATTCAACAATCCAATTAGGACCTAACAAACAAGGAACATACATAAGTTATTCTAGAGGTAAATCCGAAGAAAAATTGGATTTTAAATTCAAATTAACGTTTAAGGCTAATGATGGTAAGGAATTCAACTTCACATCTTTAGGTGATCAAAGTTTTGATATAAAATTTAGCTTTACTGATAAATTGAATATAAATGATGATGTATATGAATACATCAAATTTCCTTCTGAACCTTCTGAAACAACAATTGGAAAAATTAGCAAGTCTGGATTTAGTCCAAGTAGTGGTGTAACAGCTACTCAAAATAATAATGAAATAACTTATAATGGAGCATTAGCTTGGGGAAGTTATTTTGGTGGTAAAAACCCATCTGAATTGGACGATTCTACTGTATCGAAAGATCCTACTAAAGTTGATTCATATATAGCAGGATTAAAACATCTTAAAGAATGCTTAAAAGATAATGCCGCTTTTAAAATCACTGTTAATATAGAAAAGTAGTTTAAACAATCTCAATCGAATAAGGATGCAATAAAAAACGAAGAATTATTAATTCTTCGCTTTTTATTTATAGAATTAAGATTGAAACGTAAAAAAAAGAGGCATTCCTAACCTCTTTTTTTAACACACGACTTTACCCACTCCGGAGTATGTTGGGAATTTCCGAAGTAACATACGACTTTCCTCAATTCCCTTTAAAACAAAGGACAACGAATTGCATACGAATTTCGTTGCCCAATTCCTTTTGCTTTTCCTTTTTGCTCTATCGAATTACCTTCGACAACAATAAGTTTAAACCAAAGAAAGAAAAATTAATCAAATAAAATAAAAAATTTTTTATCGATATCGCATTAATTTCGTGAAAGGGTTTACAAATTTAAAATAGTTAAATTTTAAAAAATAAAAATGCCTGGAAGCTATCCAGACATTTTATTTTATTTTTGTTTAACTACTTAGTTCCGTAGATTCTATCACCTGCATCTCCTAAACCTGGGACGATGTAGGCGTTATCGTTGAGCTTCTCATCGAGATGTCCGACATAGAATGTCACATCAGGATGCTCTTTAGTTACTTTTCTCAACCCTTCAGGTGCTGCGATGATGCAAAGGAACTTTATTTTCTTTCCACCACGTTTCTTGATGTCTTCGATGGCATCACATGCACTTCCACCTGTTGCAAGCATAGGATCTAGACAAACTATTGTTCTTTGCTCGATTGGTGAAGGAATCTTGCAATAGTATTCATGAGGAATCTTTGTCTCTTCATCACGATACATTCCGATGAATCCGACTTTGGCTGTAGGACATAAGCTCAACAATCCTTCGACCATTCCTAGACCTGCTCTAAGGATAGGTACAAGGCAGAGCTTCTTTCCAGCTATATAAGGAGTCAAAGTTGTGGTTATTGGAGTCTTCGTCTCCTCGTATTCCAAAGGTAAATCTCTCAAGGCCTCGTATCCTTCCAAACGAGCTATCTCTTCGACCAACTTTCTAAATTCATTGGTTCCGGTAGTTTCGTTTCTAAGGATTGAAATCTTGTGTTGAATCAAAGGGTGATCCATGAATACAACATTCTTACCTTTGAATTCGGCTTTTCTCTTCTCTTCGGCTTCGATGATTTCTTTATCAGTCATCTCATTTCCTCCGTTTCCAATACTTTAGTATAATCGATAAGAATAAACTATGCACATAGTTCTTTTTCAAATTAGTATAAAAGAAGAGGAAAATGTTTTAAAATTAGTGTTTGGTTATTTGTAAGGAGATATTTATGGGTGCACAAGGCTTTGGTTTAGAGATATTACATAAAGATGCACATTGTCAAGCAAGAACAGGAATACTGCATACCAACCATGGTGATGTAAAGCTTCCTATGTTCATGCCGGTTGGAACCTTGATGACAGTCAAGTATTTAAGCCCTGAAGAAGTCAAGGCTTGTGGGTCTGGTGTCATTTTAGCTAATACCTACCACGTATCGTTGAGACCTGGGGCAGATCTCGTTGAAAAGATGGGTGGAGTTCAGAAGTTCATGCATTATGATGGACCGATGCTCACTGATTCTGGTGGATTTCAAGTTTGGAGTTTGGCTAAGAATAAAGGAATTACAGAGGAAGGAATTACATTTAAGTCTCATTTAGATGGAAGTACTTTGCATTTCACGCCTGAATCAGTTATGGATCTAGAACAAAAGATAGGAGCTGATATTGCGATGTGCTTTGATGAATGTGCGCCCTATCCCGTAACTCATGAATATATGGAGCAATCTATGGAAAGAACTTTGAGATGGGCAAAAAGATGTCTTAAAGCTCACACAAGACAAGATCAGGCTCTATTTGGAATTGTTCAAGGTGGTGCTTTTGAAGACTTGAGAAATAGATGTGCACAAGAATTGGCGAGTCTTCCTTTCGATGGATATTCCATCGGTGGAACTTCTATAGGAGAGCCTAGAGAAGTTGAATATCAGATGGTCTCATATGCGGTGAAGTATTTGCCTTGGGAGAAGCCTCGTTATTTGATGGGCGTGGGATCCATCGATATGATTCTCGATGGAATCATGAAAGGTGTCGATATGTTCGACTGTGTCTTACCTACAAGATTAGGAAGACATGGTGCACTTATGACCAGTCATGGAAGATTGAATATAAAGAGTGCTAGATATATCGAAGATACAAGACCTATCGAAGAAGGTTGTGACTGTTATGCATGTAAGAACAATTTCTCTAGAGCTTATATCCATCATTTGATAAAATGTGATGAAGGCTTTGGCTTGAGGCTTTGCTCTATACATAACATTCGTTTTCTTATTAGAATCGTTGAAGGCGCGAGAAAAGCAATTGAAGAAGATAGATTCTTGGATTATAAGAATCAGGTTATGAAAGATTTTGGAAATGAAAGAGGATTTTAAAATGGAAGAGAAAGAAATAGGAACTGTCTCACACGAGAATTTAGTTAAAGATGATGAAGCTGTAGAGAAGGCTATTAAAGAATTTGGATACAACATCTATGATCTTAAAGAATACGATTACGATTTACCTGAGGAATTGATAGCTCAGACTCCAGCCAAGAAAAGAGATGAATCTAAGTTATTGGTCTTGGATAAAAATACTGGTGAGTGGGTCGATGAGCCTTACTTTAAGAATTTATTGAAATATTTAAAACCCGGCGATGTAATTGTCAGAAACAACACCAAAGTCATTCCTGCAAGATTGTTTGGAATCAAAGAAGAGACCAAGGCTAAGGTTGAAGTATTGCTTTTAAGACAATTAAAAGAAGAAGGAGCTGATATTTGGGAATGCTTGGTAGGTAATGCCAAAGCTGTAAAACTTGGAACTGTTATCGATTTTGGTGAAGGGAAACTCAAAGCTATATGTACTGAGGTGTTGGATGAAGGATTGAGACATTTTAGATTTGAATATAAAGGAATCTTCATGGAAGTGTTAGATGAGCTTGGAAAGATGCCTCTTCCTCCTTATATCAAGTCTCAAGTAGCTCCTAACGATAGATATCAAACAGTCTATGCTAAAGTTGAAGGAAGCGCAGCAGCACCTACTGCCGGATTTCATTTCACTGAAGAATTGTTCGATAAGATCAGAAGCATGGGAATAGAAGTCTTAGATGTTACTTTGCATGTCGGATTAGGAACTTTCAGACCTGTCAAGACTGATGACATTCGTCAGCATCATATGCATTCTGAATGGTTCACTATGTCTCAGGAAGTCGCTGATAAATTGAATAAGGCTAAAGAAGAAGGTAGAAGAATAATTGCAGTTGGAACTACTTCTATAAGAACATTAGAGACAGTAGCTCATCTAAATAATGGTAAGTTTAAAGGTATGAGCGGTGATACAGCATTATTTATCTACCCTGGATTCAAATGGATGGCTGTAGATGCATTTGTTACTAATTTCCACCTTCCTAAATCTACTCTAGTCATGCTGGTGTCTTCTTTTGCTGGAAGAGAGCATGTATTGAATGCCTATAAACATGCAGTCGAAGAGAAGTATAGGTTCTTCTCGTTCGGTGATGCGATGTTCATACACGAATAAAGAAATGCAAAAGAAAAGAGGCTCGACGGCCTCTTTTTTTATTGATTGTCTTCTTCTTTTTTTCTTTTGACGTATTCCATCACGTCTCTAGCTAAGACCTTATATGCTAAGGTTCCTTTGGAGTTTGGTCTTAGATGGTTGATAGGAATTCCTTTCAATTGGCATTCGGACAACGATATCGTTCTAGGAATGGGTGTTCCGAACACCTTTCCTTTGAATAGATCGTTTGCTTCGGTGAGAATCTCGGTAGATAATCTCGAGCGTGAATCGTACATAGTCAATAGGATTCCAAGGATATCAAGTTTAGGATTGATTCCATGTTGAATATTTGCTATAGCTGAGATGACTCTGGAGACTGCTTCCAATGCGAAGTACTCGCATTGGACAGGAATCAGCACAGAAGTTGAACTAGCTAAAGCATTGATAGTTAGATATGAAACTGATGGGGGACAGTCTATTAAGACATATTCATATCCTTCAGAAAGAATCTTGACTGTATCTTTTAAATCTCCGTAATCTGGAGTTATTTTCTTGGCCAGCATATCTAATTCGAGAGAAGCTAACTTGTAATTTGAAGTTATTAAATCAAAATTCTTATATGATGTTCTTCTTATCAATTTCTTTGGATCCTGTGGATGAAAAAATAAATCGTAGGATGTTCTTTTCAATAATTCGGGGTCGAATCCAGTAGCTCTACCACAATGTCCTTGTGGGTCTAAGTCTATCAATAAAACTTTCTTGCCGTAATCCGCTAGGCAAGAGGCTAAATTTACAGCGGTTGTAGTCTTAGCTACACCGCCTTTTTGAGATGCTACTGCGATGATCTCAGGTGTGATTTTTACTTTTGCATTACTCATAACGACGTTGATTATATACACATTGGTCGATAAAATTAAGAAAAAATTAACATTTAAGAAACCGAGAGGCTACTAGAGGTTTAATTTATGGTTTTAAATATTCAATCTTGTATATATCAAAGGTCGGTTTTAGAATAGACAAGCACAAAATTACCAGGAGGTATTTTTTTGATATGAAAAAAAGTTATCTATTCCTCACTTTGGCCACACTTTTAGAATTGACTTCATGCACTGGCCACTTTTCAAAGCAACTAGATAACATGATTACGATTGATGGAAAGACCATCTCTCTTAATGATGTATTTGCAGCCTATGGTGGAACATCAAAGTCCGCTTCTGCTTTGTATGATGTTTTAAACAACATTTATATTCAAATGGCTGAGCCTCGTACCGCTTCTATGGAAGCAGCAGTAAATGCTAAGTACAAGACTGATTATGAAGAAAAAGCTGAATCCAACGCAACTTCTAACAAGACATCTGTCAAGGAAGAGAAGGAAAAGCTTTTGGAGTCTGCTGGTGTAGACACTGAAGAGCAATATAGAAATAAGCTTTATCTCGACCAACAAAAAAGCAATCTCGATGATAGATTTAAGGATGAAGAGTTTATCTCTGCCGATGCCAGTGATAAAAATGGAGATTATGCCGCTTATTTCAACTCCAACTCCTCTTTGACCGCTTCTTCACCTCTCGACCAATATATCGGTGAGAACTATCCATACCATATGCGTCACATCCTGGTAAAAGTTGATGGTTCGGATAAGTTCCGTAGTGAAGTAACAGAAGACCAGGCTAAGAAGCTTTCTGAAATCGTTCAACAATTGGGTGTTTCTGGAAGTGATGATGATGGTTATTCAAACAACCTCAGCTATGGACAAATCGCTCTTGAAAAGTCTGATGACACTGGATCTGCTTCAAACTATGGTGACACAGGATTGATGAACAAGATTGGTGGAACCACTTTGGTTAATGAATTCCGTTTTGGAACCTATGCTTGGGATATGCTTTTTGATACCAGCTCTACTGTCAACAAGAATGCTCAAGATGGACTTCTCCCTTCAAGCAACACTACTGATGGTTCTATGGCAAGATCATTGCTCACCAATGGAACTGATTCTATCGACTATGATGTCTATGGTTCTTCTTACCTCGAAACCTTGGTCATGGGCAAGATGAGCGATGCCACTTCTGCATTCGACAATAGAGTCGAAGTAGTTAATGGAAACTCAAAGAACTATCCGAGAAATATTTTGTTCTCTAACAACTACAACTATCATGGACTTGGACTCATCTATGTCGAGAATCCTGCAAGCTTAGGCTCTTCTGCTGATGCACAAGCTCAATCCCTTGTCGACAAGTACAACATCAGCTTGGATGATGCTAAGGATGTTGTCGAACAATTGACTTTGGCTTATAACAACAGCAACAACAAATCTTTGAGCGATGCAAGCCTTGCAAAGGTCAACGGAAAGATTAAAGTCTTGAAGGAAACTGTCAAGAATGGCGTTCCTTCAGTTTCTCCCGTCACTTTGACTGAGACTGATTGCAAGATTGTCTTCGACGATAAGACCAAGACCGGTGTCGGAACTTCAACTCCTATTCTCGTAACACGTGTTTCATCATCTTACGAAGGTGTCCACTTCATGTCAGTCATTAAGAATCCTTTCACTTCAACTGATATGAGAGATTACTTGACCTTGGATGTGAATACAGCTACTGAGAGAGATGATAGTGGTAAGTTCAAGACCCATAATTACATCAACTACATCGATTATGGTACAAATGCTACCAGCTCTTACAATTCTCGTAAGGATAAAATCATCGATGACAACATCTCATCTAGAGATTCTAATACCACTTATGCTAAAAACGAGTACATCAAGAACAAGGCTTTAGCTGATGGTCATACAGTTAAGCTCACCGATGCCAACGATGCACTTGTTAAGAAGTATGTAGAAGAAGCTATCGCTTCTAACAATATCTCTTCACAAGAGACTTATGACAGTGCTTGGCTTAGCTATGTCAAAGGATTACGTTATCAAATCGAAAACTACGATAATGAGTTCTTCGGAACACTTGGATATTCATCCATCTATTCCTTCAACAAGGCTATCATCGGTAAGTATATCGTCGCTAAGAGTGATGCATTTGATAATACAACAAGTAAACTCAAGAACGGCGTCTATGAAGTTAGACTTGAGAACTATGATGCATCAAATGAATCTACATACTATTACACAACCAACGATGTAACACTCGCCACTGGTTATGCTTCAGGTAACATCACATTGAACCCTGAATATATCACTTCATCTGGAACATCCGGTGGAAGTTCATCTTCCAATTCATCTAGTGATGATTCAAGTTCTGACTAATCGGAGGGGGAATTGATACCATGAAAAACAATATTAGAAAAGTACTTAGTGTCGTATTAGGATGCTTCTCCTTGGTCGGTTGTTCATCTATCGAAAAGCCTAATATTCCTCAGGATTATGCTGATCAATTAGCTTCGATTGAAGGTGGAACTGTAGAAAACGTTAATTTCAATACAAAAGATCAATACTATACTAATTTCACTGACGCAAACGATACAGCTTTGAATAACCTCTTACTCACTGTCGCTCAAAAAGCTTCTAATGGTGAAATCAAGGATAGAAAAGACGAGTCTAAAGTATTGAAGTTGAATTCATCTGTCGCTAATGATTCTACTGATGGATCTATCAAGACTTACTATGCTACTACCACAGACCAAAAGAGCACCATGACTTTCAAAGGCATTGGTGAAGAGCTCAAGACTCGTGGTGAGAAGACTTTGAAGGAAAAAGTCACTGGTGGAAGCTATAACAAAGATAATCGTTTTGATGAGAACAAACTCATCAGAGAGATCGAAAAGAATCAATTGACTGATCTCAAAGCAAAGAATGGTGGAGATATTGCTCAAACCACTTTGAATTACAACGAGATGAAAGTAGTTAATGCTAATATGTCATTTAATGAAATCTTCTCTGCTCCTGATGGTAAAGATAAGAAGGGTAGTGCTGATTACACCGAATATATCCAAGATTCTTTATATCCTGATATAATCAGAAACAAACTTACTGCTCAATATATCTATAATGAAAAGTTTGGTAACATCGCTTTGGCTAACATGCAAAAGCTCAATGTTTTGACTATTACTGATAGAACAGATATCACTGGTGCTGCAAGAAAGTTCATCAACGCTTATTACAACCATTATGTTGAGAGTGGTGCTGTCGATCCTAGCTACGAAGGCAAACCTCTTGAAGAGATGGAAAGACTTTGGAATGGAATTGGTGCATTTGATGATGAAGACAAGAAGAATGCAATCTATACAACTGATGGTAAAGCCTTAGTAGAAGATGGCTCAAATAAAGATGAAAAACTTTATTTCTATGGTTGGAATGCTCAATATGAAAATTATTTGTCTAATGCTCAAAAGCAATGGTTAGCTGACAATAAGATCGATACATTGTTCGATCAAATCGTTGATAACTATTACAAGGCAAAAATCAAGAAGGATCAAACCCAATATAATGATTTCTCTTCATCTAAGACTCAAGATATCGAAATCGGATTGATTTCTAAGGTTGATTCCTTACTCAAGAACGATATCCGCAAGGAAGGAATTTATTCCAAGTCTTCATTGAGCAGTGTCGATTCTTCAGTTACTGATCGTGTCTTCACTCAATATTCTAACGAAGATGAATTGATGAAGGATTTCACTGGAAAGAGCACACTCGCCGAATCAAAGTTGAAGTTCTACTTCCCTACTGTTTCTGAGAGCAGTGTTTCTGCACCTGTCTTCTACAATAGTGGTACTTATACATTTGTCCAAATGGAGTACAACTACAACAATGCTAATTTGGGATCTTCTAAGACTTCCAATGAAGGTAAAGGCAGTGAAGCTGTAGCTAATGCTATGGATGCAGCTTATGAAATGATAAGCGATGGCAACTACAAGACTGATGGAATTGTTTACTGGTTGAAGAACTTGGCCGGTAAAGATAACAGCTTTGTTGTCAACAACCAATCCTTCTACGATTACCTTAAGACCAGCTATCCTGATTTATTTGACGACGATAAGTAATCTATATAATAGGTAATAGGAGTTATGGAATATGGCAGATAACGGATGTCTATTTTGCAAGATTGCCTCCGGTCAGATTCCGTGCAACAAAATCTATGAAGACCAAGATGTCATTGCTTTCTTGGATATAAATCCAGCGAGCAAAGGTCATACTTTGGTTGTTACTAAAGAACATTTCCAAGATTTCACTAAAACACCTAGAGATGTGATTGGACATGTTTATTCAGTCGCTCAACTCATTTCGCAAGCTTGTATTAAGGAATTGAAGGCTACAGGTGTTAATGTTATCACCAATGCCGGAAAGTCTGCCGGTCAGTCAGTACTTCATTTCCACGTCCACGTCATTCCTAGATACGATGGCGATGGAATTGGAATTCCGTTTGAACCTTCAGTACCTTTGATTGGATCTGAACAGCTACCTTTATTAGCTAATTCAATCAAGAAGGGTATTGAATAGTATTAAAATAGCGAGGAAAACCTCGCTATTTTTATTTTTGTAAATTCAATTTGTTGAAACGCCCACTAGGGTTGACTTTGAATTTTCTAGTTTTAAGCCATACTTCCGGAAAAACGAATGCTATTTTCACATAATTTTGGAAAGAAAAATCATTTTTATGGTTTAAATCATCTTATAGAATTCATAGTCAGAATAATTTGATAATAATTTAATTTTTAAATGGGAATATGGCTAAAAAGTTCAGTATTTATCGGATAAAAAGTTTTTTAAAGATTTTTTTAAAAACTGTTGACTATTGTTGTCGATACTAGTATATTACTTCACGCTAAGCATTTAAGGCTTAGAAGCTGTGACGTGCGAAGTTGCTGAAACGCCAACAAAGGTTGTCATGTGTTTCAGGTAATTCGCATCGAGCTAACGCATGGACATAGATTCCATGCAAGGAGGAAAAAAACATGGCAAATTCTAAGAACATCCGTGTCCGCCTCAAAGCATACGATCACAAGGTCTTGGACCTCACCGTTGCTAAAATCATCGAGGCTGTTAAGAAAACGGGTGCATCAGTTGTAGGACCCATCCCTCTTCCAACCGAGAGAAGTCTCTACACTATCTTAAGATCTCCTTTCACTGATAAGGATTCACGTGAACAATTTGAGATCTTAACTCACAAACGTCTTATTGAAATCGTTCGTCCCACTTCGCAGACAATCGAGACTCTCAGTACTCTCGAACTCCCTGCAGGTGTTGAAGTCGATATCAAGCAGTAGGGAAGGAGAAGTATATGAAATCAATAATTGGTCGCAAGATTGGAATGACTTCCGTGTTCGACAAGACCGGCTTGATGATTCCTGTCTCTGTTGTTGAAGTCCTTCCTAACGTTGTTCTTCTCAAGAGAACTAAGGAAAGAGATGGCTATGAAGCTCTTCAAATCGGATACGAAGACAAGAAGCCTCAAAGAGCCACTAAGAGCGAATTGGGCATCGCTGAGAAAGCCCACACTGTCCCTCATTACGTATATCGTGAATTGAAGGGAGAGGAAATCTACGGACATGAAGTCGGTGATTCAATCGACTGCTCCATCTTCAAGGCTGGAGAGTTGGTAGATGTCACTGGTGTTTCCAAGGGTCGTGGCTTTGCCGGTATGGTAAAGCGTCACAACGCCAAGATCGGTCCTAAGGGACACGGATCTGGCTACCACAGACAAGTCGGTTCCTTGGCCACCAACGGACGTTGCAACAACCGTATTCATCCGGGACGTCCTATGCCTGGACACATGGGACATGTCACTTCAACTGTATTGAATCAAACAGTTGTAGCAGTCATGCCTGAAAAGAATTGCATCCTTATCAAAGGATCTCTTCCTGGCCCCAACCGTTCAATCGTTAAGATTCGCACGGCTGTCAAGCCTATCAACAAGCCTGTCACTTACACACTTATCGACTACTCAGATCCTGAGACCTTGAAGGCCTTGGCTAACGTCGCCGCTAAGGGTGGTAAGCAAACCGCCAAGACCAACGTTCGTGCTCAGAAGCACGGTGGTAAGGGCGGCAAGTAATTGGAGGGAATGAACAATGGCTGAAATTGAAACTATGAATTGGCCTGTCGTCGACTATTCCGGCAAGGAAATCGGCGAAGTCTCTCTCGACAAGTTCGTCTTCGGACTTTCAGAAGAAGAACAAAACGCCTACGCTGTTCAAGCTGCTGTCAAGACTTACTTAGCCAACAGAAGACAAGCTACTGCTAAGACTAAGAATCGTAGCGAAGTCTCTGGTTCTGGCAAGAAGCTTTGGAAGCAAAAGGGAACTGGACGCGCCCGTATGGGAAACATTCGTTCACCTTTGTGGAGACATGGTGGAGTCGTATTCGGACCTCGTGGAAATCAAAACTACAAGTTGAAGCTCAACAAGAAAGTCAATGATTTGGCTGTTCGCAGCGCTTTGTCCGATAAGGCTTTGAATAAAGAACTTATCGTTCTTACCAAGGCTCCCTTTGAATCAAATAAGACTAAAGACTTTGCCAAAGCCTTAGAAGCTATCAATGGTGGAGAAAAGAAGACTTTGATCGTCTTGGGTGACTTAGATGCCAATCTCATCTTGGCCGCTAGAAACCTCCACAACGTCAAGCTTACTGATGCAAGTGATATGTCTGTCTACGACATCGTAGATGCTCAATCACTCATCATCTTGGAGAATGCACTCATCGCTCCTGAAGCTGAGGGTGCTGAAAAGGAGAGTGAGTAACCATGGCAGAAGAAAAGAAAGTAGTAGATGCTCCTGTCGAGGAAGCTAAGGAAGAAGAATTGACCTTCCGCAAGCCTACCGATAGAGATTACGAAGTTCTCCGTTACATGATCGTAACTGAGAAGAGCCAAAAGCTCGCCACTACTAACAACGTGATTACACTTCGCGTTACAAATGACACCAACAAGACCGAGATTCGTTCCGCAGTTCAAGCTGTGTTCCAAGTCAAGGTCAAGAAGGTGAACACCGTGACAATGCCTATCAAGAAATTGTCAGCTCGTCGCGGATATCGTCAGCCCTTTAAGAAGGCTTATGTCTATGTAGACAGAGCATTCGATCTTGGAAAGATTGCTAACCAAGTAGCTGCTGAAGATAGAAAATAGCTTATTAGCCAATATATAGGAGGATAAAGAAATGCCAATAAGAACATTGAGACCGACAAACAACGGTTCTCGACACCAGGCATTGCTCACCACTGATGGTTTGAGCAAAGTTGCTCCTGAGAAGGCTCTTCTCACCACACTCAAGAAGAACGGTGGAAGAAACAACCAGGGATACATCACTTGTCGTCATAAGGGTGGTGGTCATAAACAAAAGTATCGTATCATCGATTTCAAGAGATCTGAGTTCGATGGTTTGACAGCAACAGTCAAGACAATTGAATACGATCCTAACAGAACTTGCCGTATTTGCTTGGTCTGCTATGAAAACGGACAAAAGCGTTATATTCTCGCTCCTAAGGGCTTGAATGTCGGCGACAAGATAGTTTCCGGAAAGGCAGTTGATGTCCAAATCGGAAATAGTATGGAATTGGGCAGCATTCCTGATGGACAAATCGTCCACAACGTGGAATTCACTCCTGGTAAGGGTGGACAAATCTGCCGTTCTGCTGGAACCTTTGCAACTGTTCTCGGTCACGATACTAAGTATGTCACTCTTAGATTGATGAGCGGTGAAGTTCGTAAATTCTTGCCTGCCTGCCGTGCTACTATCGGTGCAGTAGGCAACGAAGATTGGGAATTGGTTTCCTTCGGTAAGGCTGGAAAGTCTCGCTGGAGAGGAATCCGTCCTACAGTTCGTGGTAGCGCCATGAACCCTAACGATCACCCACACGGTGGTGGTGAAGGAAAGTGTCCTATCGGTCACGATGCTCCTCGTACTCCCTGGGGCAAGCGTTGTCAGGGTGTTAAGACCCGCAAGGCTAAGAAGTGGTCTAATAAGCTCATTGTGCGTCGTCGCAATGGCAAGTAGAAAGGAGCTGAATAGAAATGTCCAGAAGTTCTAAAAAAGGTCCATTCTGCGATGAGCGTCTCTTGAACAGAGTTCGTGAGCAGAATAAGTCCGGCAAGAAGGCCATCCTCAAGACTTGGTCACGTGCTTCTACCATCTTCCCTGAGTTTGTAGAGCATACAATCTCAGTTTACAATGGTAAGACTCATGTACCTGTCTATATCACTGAGGATATGGTCGGTCATAAGCTTGGTGAGTTCGTTCCTACAAGAACATTCACTCACCACAGATCTGGTGCAGATGTTGCTGCTGATCAAGCAGCCGCAAAACCAGCTTCTAAGTAATGAGGTAACTGACAATGGCTGAAGAAAAAGAAACTAAGAAAGTAACTAAGAAAGCTACTAAGGCTACCAAGACTAGCAAGACTAGCAAGAAAGTTGCTACTAAGGTTAAAGAAGTAAAAGAAGATAAGAAGGTTGAGGAGAAGAAGGTTGAGGAGAAAGCAACTGAAGTTGCTCCTAAGAAAGTTGTTACTGAAGCTGTCGCCCACACAGGCCCTTTGGGAATCACTCCTAGAAAAGCCCGTTTGGTCGTCGATTTAGTACGTGGTAAGACACTTGATCAAGCTTACGGAATCCTTGCTAACACTAACAAGGCTGCTGTCGAGCCTGTCACCAAGCTTCTCCATGCTGCTGAAGCTAATGCTACTAATAACTTCGGAATGGATGGTTCTTTGCTTTATGTCGCAACCATCTATGCAAATGAGAGCTTCAGATTGAAGCGTTTCGAGCCTCGTGCTAAGGGTAGTTCATCACCTATCATTAAACGTTGGTGTACTATCACAGTTGTTCTTAAGGAAAAGAAAGGAGCCACCAAGTAATGGGTCAAAAAGTAAATCCTAATGGACTCAGAATCGGAATTAACCGTGGCTGGTCCAGCCAGTGGTATGCCGAAAAGGGTGCCTTCGCTAAGAATATTAAGCAAGACAATGCAATTCGTAAATTCTTGACCACTCCTAATAAAGAATTGGCTACCAAGAAAGTTGCTGCTCCTGCTGCCAAACCTGCAGAAGAAGTTAAGGCTGAAGATGGAGCTAAAGTTGCTCCTGTTGCTCCTAAGGGCAATGCCAATATCGGCAAGCTCATCAAGGATGCTGGTCTTTCCAGAATTGACATCCTTCGTGTTGGAAGCGACAAACTCTCAGTCGTGATTCATGTCATGAAGCCCGGAATCGTTCTTGGACAAGATGGTGCAAACCTTGTGTTCATCAAGAATGGTCTCGAGAAGATTGTCAATGGCAGAGTCACAAAGAAGCAGTTGGATCCTAAGAACAAGAAGCCTGGAGATGTCGATATCAAGATCGTCATCGTCGAGGTAAAGAATCCTAATTTGGATGCTACATTGGTCGCACGTGATGTCGCTGATCAAATCGAGAATCGTGCTTCCTTCCGTATGGTCCAAAAGAAGGCTATTCAAAGAGTTATGCGCGCTGGCGCTAAAGGTATCAAGACTTCCACCGGTGGTCGTTTGAACGGTGCTGAAATCGCACGTACTGAAAGCTATCGTGAAGGACCTTTGGGCCTTATGACTCTCTCTCAGAACATCGATTATTCCTTGGCTGAAGCTCACACTATTTATGGTGTCATCGGTGTCAAGGTTTGGATTGCACGTCCTGAGGGATTCGACGAGACCAAGTCTTGCGAGAGAGCTGCCAGAGATGAAAGAAAAGGAACTCGTCGTCCTTTCAACAAAGACAAGGCTGGCAACAATTCCCGTTTCCACGGACAGAGAGGTCAGGGACGTCCTCAAACCGCTCCCGCTCCTGTTCCCAGTGATGAAAAGAAAGGAGAATAGTCAACATGTTACAACCTAAAAGAGTGACCTGGCGTAGAAATCACCGTTGGTCATATGAAGGTGTCGCAACCCGCTGCAATAAGGTCTCCTTTGGAACTTGGGGACTTGAGGCAACTCAAGGAAACTACGTGACTGATCATCAAATTGAGGCTGCACGTATCGTTCTCTCACGTTACACCAGAAAGGGAGGAAAGTTCTGGATTAGAATCTTCCCCCAACTTGGACGTACCAAGAAACCTGCTCAGGTTCGTATGGGTTCCGGAAAAGGATCTATTGATGGTTGGGCAGCAGTAGTTAAAAAGGGAACCATCATGTTTGAAGTTGGTGGACTTCCCGACAAAGATGCTCAAGAAGCACTCCGTCAGGCTGGATTCAAGCTCAATGTTACCAGCAAGCCGGTCAAGAAGGGTGAGGAGGTTGTTTTGAAATGAAAATCGAGGAATTTAGAGAGCTCTCTGATGCCGATTTGACCGCTAAGGTGAGTGAACTTAGGGCTAACCTAATGACACTCCGCTTCCAGCAGAAGTCGGGTCAACTCGATAATGGAAAGAAGCTTACAGCTATCCGTAAGGACATTGCTCGTGCTCTTACCGTTGAGAGTGAGCGTCGTCATGGAATCAAGGTCGCCGCTAAAGACAAGGAGGCTAAGTAATTATGGCAGAAGAAAATATCGGTGGAAAGAAGAGACTTATCGGTGAAGTTCTTCCTTCCAAGATGGAGAAGACTATCGTCGTCGCTGTCAAAAATTATAAGACCCATCCGGTCTATAAGAAGCGCGTCGAGGTTCGTAAGAAGTATCACGTCGATGACCAACAACAGATTGCAAGACCTGGAGATACAGTAGAGATTGAAGAGTGCCGTCCTCTCTCTGCTACCAAGCGCTTCCGTCTTGTTAGAGTCATCTCTAAGGGGGAGTAAAATATGGTTCAGCATGAGACTAATCTCGTGGTTGCCGATAACACCGGTGCCAAGAGCGTAAGAGTTTTCCACCTTTGTGGAGGATTCTATAGAAAGTCTGCTGGAATCGGCGACATCGTCGTCGTTTCCGTAAAGGACGCTCTTCCTGATGGAAAAGCCAAGAAGGGTGATGTTTGCAAGGCTGTTATCGTTCGTGTCAAGAAGGAATATCAACGTCCTGATGGTTCTTTCATCCGCTTCGATGACAATGCTTGTGTTCTCATCAACTCCGATGGAACTCCTCGTGGAACACGTGTCTTCGGACCTGTTGCAAGAGAACTCAGAGATGGTGGTTATATGAAGATCATCTCCTTGGCCGAGGAAGTTCTCTAATCTAAGGAGACAGACATATGAAAATTAAAACTAACGATGAAGTTATCGTGATTGCCGGAAACTATAAGGGAACCAAAGGAAAAGTTATCCAAGCTCTTCCTAAGACCCACCAGGTAATCGTCGAGGGTGTCAACGAGCGCAAGAAGCACGTTAAGCCCGACCAAGCCAATCCTCAGGGAAAGATCATTACCATCAATGCTCCTATCGATGTGTCCAACGTGGCAATCGTCGATCCTAAGGATGGAAAGCCCAGCCGTGTCGGATACAAGTTCGACAAGGATGGCAACAAAGTTCGTGTCGCTAAGCACAGCGGTACGATTATCAAGTAAGGAGGATAGACCCGATGGCAGAAGAAAAGAAAATTGAAGCCAATGAGGCTTATCCGACAAAAGGTTTCAAGAGACCTGTAGTCGAGGAAAGACTCCAAAAGCAATATAGAGAAGAGATTGTTCCCCAACTTATGAAGGAACTCAATCTCACCAATGTTATGGAGTGTCCTAAGCTTGTTAAGATTGTTCTTAACATGCGTGTTGGAAAGGCTACTTCAGATAGCAAGGCTATCGAAGAGGCTGTTTCCGATATGGAAGCTATCACTGGTCAAAAGCCTATTGTCACCAAAGCTAAAAAGTCCATCGCAAACTTCAAGCTTCGTGAAGGACAAGACATTGGTGTCAAAGTCACTTTGAGAAGAAATCGTATGTATGATTTCTTCGATAAGTTAGTCAATATTTGTTTGCCTCGTGTCCGTGACTTCCACGGTGTTTCCGATACATCTTTCGATGGTCGTGGAAATTACACCTTGGGTGTCAAGGAACAAATGATCTTCCCTGAAGTCGACTTTGAGAAGATCGCTCGTACACAGGGTATGGATATCACAATCGTGACTTCCGCACATGACGACAAGGGCGCTTTGGCCTTGTTAAAGGCTCTTGGAATGCCCTTCAAGCGCTAAAGAGGAGAATTGGAATTATGGCAAAGAAAAGCATGATTCTCAGATGCGAGAAACCCAAGAAGCACAAATGCCAAGAGTATCACAGATGCTCACGTTGTGGTAGAGTGCACGGATATCTCCGCAAGTTTGGTCTCTGTCGTATATGTCTTCGTGAGATGGCCTATAAAGGTCAAATCCCTGGAATGAAGAAAGCTAGCTGGTAATCTAAGGAGGATAACCATGGTCACTGATCCTATAGCTGATATGCTCACCCGCATTCGTAATGCGAATGCCTTGAAGCATGAGAAAGTTGTCATGCCTTCCTCAAATCTGAAGATTCAGATTGCGAAGGTTTTGAAAGAAGAAGGTTTCATTACTGATTATGCTAAGAGCACAGTCGATAATAAATCTAACCTTACCATCACACTTAAGTATGATGTAAAGGGAAACCGCGTAATCTCTGGATTGAAGCGTATTTCCACACCTGGACTTCGTGTCTACAGCGATGTGGATAACCTTCCCAAGGTCATCAACGGTCTCGGAATCGCAATCATTTCTACCTCAAAGGGTGTTATGACTGATGCTTCCGCCCGTAAGGCTCGTCTCGGTGGCGAAGTACTCGCCTACGTCTGGTAATCGGGAGGATAGGAAATCTATGTCTCGTATTGGAAGAAAGCCTGTGACTATTCCTGCAGGAGTGACTATCACTCTCGACGGAACTAAGGTCACTGTCAAAGGCCCCAAGGGTACCTTGGAGCGTAACATCGACAAGCACTTGTCGGTCAAAATCGAAGGAACCGAGCTTCTTGTAACTCGTCCTGATGATTCCATCTCTATGAAGATGATTCACGGAACTACTCGTGCACTCATCCAAAACATGGTTGATGGTGTCTCTAATGGATTCTCCAAGGATTTGGAAATCCGTGGTGTCGGATACAAATGTGAAATGCAAGGAAAGAACCTTGTTCTTCACGTCGGACACTCACATGCCGATACAATCGTACCTCCTGAAGGCGTTGCTATTTCCACTGGAAAGAATATGTCCATCAAGGTAGAAGGTATCGATAAGGAATTGGTAGGTCAAGTAGCCGCCAATATCCGTAATGTCAAGAAACCTGAGCCTTATCACGGAAAAGGTATTCGTTACAAGGATGAAGTTGTTGTCATTCGTCAGCCTTCTGCTAAGAAGAAGGGTGCCGCTGGCGCAGCTAAGTAATAGGGAAAGGAAGAATAGAACATGCAATCAATATTTGATAAGAAAGCGGCTCGTATCCACCGTTCCCATCGTCAAAATGGAATCCGTGGAACTGAGGCTTGCCCTCGTATCGTTGTCTTCCGTTCTAATAGACATCTCTCTGCACAACTCGTTATCGACAATGTGCCTGTGACTGTCGAAGGACACACCAACGATACTGCATCCAAGGTTTTAGCTTATTCTTCAACTGAAGCTCTTTCTTTGCAAGGTGCTACAATTGAGAATGCTAAGAAGGTAGGAGCTGATTTAGCTCAAAAGGCTAAAGATCTTAAAGTCGAGAATGTCGTATTTGATCGTAATGGCTACCTTTATCATGGTGTCATCAAGGCTTTGGCCGATGCACTTCGTGAAGGTGGACTCAAATTCTAACCATCGAAAGGGTAAATAAAAAATGGCAGAAGAAAAAATTGCTCAGCAGACCGAACCTCAGGCTGCCGTGAAAGCCACCTCAGAAGCCAACGCTTCTCAGGCGAATAACAGAGGTAATGGACGTCCTGAGGGAAAGAGACCTCAGGGACAAGGAAAGAAGTTCTCTCAAGAGAGAGGCGGACGTCCTGTTCGTCAAGCCGATCCCTTTGCCAACCAAGTAGTCGCTATTAACAAGGTTACTAAGGTTGTTAAGGGTGGTAAGCATATGCGTTTTGCCGCTTTGGTTGTAATCGGAGATGGAAAGGGACGCTTTGGCTTCGGTCAAGGAAAGTCTTTGGAAGTTCCTACAGCTATCAAGAAGGCTACTGAATATGCTCACGAGACTCTCTATCGTGTACCCTTGGTTAAGGGTAACACCATTCCTCATGCAGTCCGTGGTAAATGTGGAGTATGTGAAGTATTCCTCAAGCCCGCTCCTGATGGAACTGGAGTCATCGCCGGTGGTGCAGTCCGTGCCATCTGTCAGTTGGTCGGAATAAAGAATATTTATTCCAAGGTCTATGGCCGTCGTACTCCTATCAACGTAGTACGTGCTACCATCGATGCTATTTCTCAACTCAAGACTCAAGAACAAATCAACGAAGTTCGTTATGGTATTGCTCCTAAGAAGTCTAATAAGTCTGAGAACAAAGCCGACAAGGAGGAGAAGTAATTATGTACAAACTTTCTGAACTCAAAGTCGCCGAAGGATCTGTCCACAAACACTTCCGTCGTGGTCAAGGTATCGGAACCGGAAATGGTAAGCAAGCTGGCCGTGGACGCAAGGGTCAACGTGCTCGTTCCGGAAGTGGAAAGCGCCCTGGATTTACCGGTGGTAACTTCCCTTTGTTCCGTAAGTTCCCTAAGCGTGGATTCCACTCTCTTAACAAAGTAGAAATCGGCATTATCAATCTTGACAAGATCAATGTATTTGGTGATGGTGCTACCATTAAGATTGTCGACTGGTTCGATGCAGGATTTGCAAAGCAAGTCGATGGAGTAAAGATTCTTGCTAAAGGAAAACTTGAAGTTAAGAATGTTACTGTCGAAGCCAACTATTTCTCTAAGAATGCTATTAAGGCAATCGAAGACAATGGTGGTAAGGCTGTAATCGTTCCTCTTAAGGTTGCTTCTAAATAAACCGAAAAGAATTAGGCTGTGACCAAAGAAGATTAGTTTATAATCTTTCTTTGGTTCTTTCATATCTAAAACAACCTTTTCTTTAAAGGTGGAAGGAGGCAATCGTGGGAGACAAAATTAAAGCTATCTTTAAGAACAAAGATGTATTAAATCGCATCATGTTCACGTTTGCCATCTTCCTAGTCTATCGTATTGGTAGTGCTATAACTGTGCCTGGTGTTACATTAAGTGCAGATGCATTCTCTGGTACCGACGCATTGGGATTACTCAATCTTATGGGCGGAGGAGCACTTGCTAGCTTCTCCGTCTTTGCGTTGGGTGTTTCGCCATACATTACTGCTCAAATCATCGTTCAACTACTATCAATGGATGTTTTACCGGTGTTGACTGAGCTGTCTAAAGAAGGTGAGACTGGTAGAAGGAAGATCAATATGGTGAGCAGAATCCTCACGTTGGTTCTCGGAGCTGTCCAAGCTTACGGTATAACAGTGACTATGCAAAATAGTCAGGGTTTAACTATGAATGACACCTCTGCGTGGGGATATGTGAAGATTGTTGTTTATCTTCTAGCTGGATCAATGTTGTTGATGTGGATGGGTGATCAAATCACTGAAAAAGGTATCGGAAACGGTGTTTCTATGATTATCTTTGCAGGTATTGTTGCTTCATTCCCTAAACAAATTGTCGAGGCTTTCCAAACATTCTTCACTTCGAAGCTGTCGAGTGAAAATGCTACATTGATTCTCGAAGGTTCTGTCGAACTTATCGTTTATTTCTTAGCGTTCTTCCTCATTGTCGTATTCGTCACATTTACAGAAAAATCAGTTAGAAAATTGCCAGTTTCTCACTCTAATACCTCTCAGGCATTAGGTGCTGAATCTGTCCAGTCTTCTTTCTTGCCTATCAAGATTAATTCATCTGGAGTTATGCCTATCATCTTTGCTTCGTCAGTGATGATGGCACCTTCCATCATCGCTTCCTTATTCATAGGAAACAACGATGCTCCTGGTTGGGTAACTCAGATGGAGGATGTATTTAATTATCAAAAGATGACTTCGATGCCTGGAGGATGGGAGTTCCCTTGGGGATTAATTATCTACCTATTCTTAATCGTCGTCTTCTCATTCTTCTATGCAAACATCCAAATCAATCCTCAACGTATTGCTGAGAACTTCCAAAACTCTGGTACTTATATCACAGGATTAAGACCTGGAAATGAGACTGAAGCTTATATTGGAAAAATTGTCAATCGTGTCACTTTCTTAGGCGCAGCTGCCTTGTTAGTCATCTGCTGCCTGCCCATCGCGTTGTCACTCTCGGGCGCCGTCCCCCAGAGCTTGGCCTTGGGCGGGTCTGGTTTAATTATCGTCGTTGGTGTTGCCATCGAGGTTTGGAACCAGTTGGACGGTATTCTTGCAGGTAAATCTTTCCAAGATTCTGTAAGAATTTAGTAGATAGAGGAAAAAGGAGAAAAAATTGAATGAGCGGTTCAAGCAGGCAATTGAACATCATCCTTGTGGGACCCCCAGGTGCGGGTAAGGGAACTCACAGTGTTCACATCGAACAAAAGTACAACATTCCCCACATTTCAACAGGCGACATTTTCCGTGACGCCATATCTAAAGGAACTCCTATGGGTGTTAAAGCCAAAGAGTTCATAGATAAGGGCGAGCTTGTCCCAGACGAGATTACTGTCGGTATCGTTCGGGAGAGACTTCTCAAAAAAGACACGGAGAGCGGATTCTTGTTGGACGGATTTCCCAGAACACTAGACCAAGCAATTGCTTTGGAAAAGTTGTTGGGAGAACTCGGTAGAAAGATCAATCTAGTATTGTCGATCACTTGCGACTATTCAATTCTTGAGGGACGCATCGTCACTCGTAGAGTATGTCCAAAGTGTGGAGCCTCATTTAACATCAAGACTTTATTACCAAAAGTTGATGGAATCTGCGATTATTGTGGTGCCAACCTTATTCAAAGAAAGGATGACACTGCTGAGGCATTCAAGACTAGAATGACCGAGTATGAAGCAAAGACAGCTCCTATTATCGATTTCTATTCTAAGAAAGGTCTTGTGCGTGTCATCGACACAACATCAGGAATTGTCGAAGAAGGTAACAAAGAAATTGATGATGCTGTTGCTAAGTTAGAGGACTAACTGTAGTGATTATTGTTAAGACATTAGATGAAATGAAGGCTTTGAGTGAAGCTGGTCATAAAATAGGACCTGTCTTTGATTACATAAAGCCCTTCATCAAGCCTGGTGTAACTACTAAGGAAATCGACAAGCTTTGTGAGAAGTTTATCCGCAGTAGTGGATGTACTCCTTCTTTCAAAGGGTTTGAAGGTTTCCCTGGTTCGATTTGTGCTAGTGTAAACGATGAAGTAATTCATGGAATTCCTTCTTCCAAACGTGTACTAAAAGAAGGTGATTTGCTTAAAATTGATATTGGTAATATCGATAAGAGTGGATATCAAGGTGATTGTGCACGAACATTCTTCGTGGGTGAGGTTTCTAAAGAAGCTAAGCTTTTAGCTCAAGCCACAGAGGAAGCTTTTTGGGAAGCATTGAAGGTTGTAAAACCTGGTGCCCGTGTCAATGATATTGGGTACGCAATCCAAAAAGTAGCTGATAGTTATGGTTTTAGCGCCTTGAGTGAATATGGAGGTCACGGCATTGGTGTTTCGATGCATGAAGATCCTTTCATTCCAAATTGTTCTAAAGGCTATTTGCCTCATAGAGGACAAATTCTTAGAGAAGGAATGGCGATTTGCATCGAACCTATGTTGATTTTGAAACGTCCTGAAATCTATATCGCAGATGATGATTGGACAGTTATTTCACAAGACCATTCATTGGGTGCACATTATGAGAATACGATTCTCATATATTCAGATCATAACGAAGTTACGACTGTCGATAACGATGTCTTGAAACATCTTCAAGAATATGAAAAAAGGGGTAAATAGATGAACAAAGACGACTTTATTAAGATGGAAGCTGTGGTGGAGGAGGTTCTTCCTTCTAGTCATTACAACGTCAAACTTGAAAATGGAGTCATCATTCGTGCAACTGTTTCTGGAAAGATGCGTATGAATAAGATTCGTATTCTTCCCGGCGATCGTGTGAACGTAGAGATGTCACCATATGATTTAACCCTTGGTCGTATCGTCTATCGTTTTAAAGATTAGCCAATTATAGGCTTAGGAGGAAAAGAAAGATGAAAGTCAGACCATCCGTCAAGCCCATTTGCGATAAGTGCAGAATCGTTAAGAGAAAAGGACGCGTTTGCGTCATTTGCTCTAACCCTAAGCATAAGCAAAGACAGGGTAAGTAATTTAAGGAGTAAAAAGTAAATATGGCACGTATAGCTGGTAAAGATGTACCAAATGAAAAGCCCTTAGTCGTGTCCCTTACCTATATTTATGGTATTGGAATGTCAAGAGCTTACAAGATTTGTGCTGATGCTCAAATTGACCCTAACAAGAGAGTCAAAGATATGAGTGAACCTGAACTCACCAAGATTCGTGAGCAGGTCAACAAGTACCGCGTTGAAGGTGATTTACACCGTGATGTGACCCTTAACCTCAAGAGACTTGAGGAAATCGGTTCTTATCGTGGATTGCGTCACCGTAAGCATTTGCCTAGCCGTGGACAACGCACCAAGACAAATGCTCGTACCTGCAAGGGTAAGAAGAAGACTGTCGCCAACAAGAAGAAAGCGACCGCCTAAGGTTAGGAGGAGAATAAAATGGCTGATACAAAAACTACTGCAGCAAAGGCTGCAGGCGGAAAGTCTTCTGCAAAGAAACAGAAGACTACAATCCGTAAGAAGAAGGCCAAACTTGGTTTCACCAAGGGTGTCGCCCATATTCACGCATCATTCAACAACACCATCGTATCTATTTCTGATCCCACTGGACACGTTATCGCTTGGGCCTCTGCTGGATCCATTGGATACACTGGTGCTCGTAAATCCACTCCTTTTGCAGCTCAGCTTGCTTCACAACAAGTTGCCCATGCTGTCATGGAACGTGGATTGAAATCCGTAGATGTTGAAGTCAAAGGACCTGGTGCAGGTCGTGAGAGTGCAGTTCGTGCTTTAGCCGCTGCTGGACTTACCATCACATCAATTGCTGATGTCACACCTGTTCCTCACAATGGTTGCCGTCCTCCGAAGCGTCCTCGTGGATAATCTCTTCGGAATATCTAAGACGTTCGAGTCGATATTAAGAGAAGATAAGATTACCCTAAGGAGGAAAACAGATGAGAGAATTTTTAAAGCCTGACTTCAAGGTCAACTCATTCGATGTCAAGAAGGATTATGGTCGCTTTGTGTTGGAAAATCTTGAGAGAGGCTTTGGAATAACACTTGGCAACGCTTTGCGTAGAGTGCTTTTGTCCTCAATTCCTGGAACTGCCGTTTATCGTGTAACTATCCAGGGTGCAAGACATGAATTTTCAGCCCTTGAAGGTGTTGTAGAGGATGTTACAACTATCATTCTCAATCTTAAAGGATTGGTCATCAAGATGGACAACGAAGATGACAATGCGGCTGAAGATTTGAAATTGGAAGTAGTCGGAACTAGCGACGGAGATACTACTGTCACTGCTGCAGACATTTATTGCCCCGGCGGTGTACACATCCTCAATCCAGATTTGGTTATCGCCCATGTCGCTCCTAAAGGCTCATTATCAATGACTATTTCTGTTCGTAATGGTAGAGGTTATGTCTCTAGCGATGAGAACAGACTTAAGTATGATTACAGTCCCGAAGGAGACAGCTTCCCAATTCCTGTCGATTCTTCTTTCTCACCTATCGAGAAGGTTAACTATTCAGTTGAGCCTTGCCGTGTCGGACACGCTTCCGACTACGATCGCTTGGTGATGGAAGTTTGGACTAACGGAGCAATCAATCTTCAAGATGCCATTGCTTTGGCTGCCCAAATCCTCATCGCCCACTTCGAATTGTTTAGCGAATTACCTTCATCAGCTGAGAAATCAGCTCCTGAAATTTTCGCTGACAAGAAGACTGATAAGAAGGGCGAGAACGAGGAGAAGCCTATCGAGGAAATCGAGCTTTCCGTCCGTTCGTATAACTGCTTGAAGAGAGCAGGAATCTCTACAGTCGGTGAGTTGTGTGCTAAGACTGAGGAAGAGATGATGAAGGTTAGAAATCTTGGAAAGAAATCCTTGAAAGAAGTTAAAGAAAAGCTTATTTCCATGGGTCTCCATTTCAAGAATGACAATAACTAAGGAGATATAAAATGAAAACCACAGGAAGACATAACGTACACGGTAAAGGTGGTGTCCGTTTTAAAGCTGCTTGGACCAAGTCCAAGGAAGAGTCAATGCTTAGAAATTTGGCTACTTCTTTGATTGTAAACGGCTCTATCACTACCACTTTTGCTACCGCCAAGAAGCTTCAAAAGCTTGCTGACCGTTTGGTCACCTACGCCAAGAAGGGAGACCTTCACGGCCGTCGTTTGGCAGCTAGATATGTCCGTGATGTTTGGGCAGACGAGAAGACAAAGAAGACTGCTTTGCAAGTTCTTTGCGATGATCTCGCCCCTAAGTACAAGGACAGAAATGGTGGATACACCAGAGTCTTGAAGGCTGGAAATCGTCGTGGCGACAACGCCCCGATGGCTTTGATTGCTTTCGTTGACTAACCGACTTACTCTACAATAACTTTGTCTACTACTAAATCCTTCAGGTGCCTGTCTGAAGGATTTTTATTTGCTTTGAAAACTAGTTTTGATAGACTATCAACTTAACTTTTCAAATTTATAAAATTGCTTATTGGTTTTATATAAAATTAGATAATTTCATAAGAAACTTGATATAATTTTAAAGATAAAAAAGGGGGAATTATAATTCCAATGTCTGAAATCGTTTCTGTTCATGCCCGTGAAATTCTTGATTCACGTGGCAATCCTACTGTCGAAGTTGAAATAGCCACTGAGAATGGTGGATTTGGTCGTGCCGCTGTTCCTTCCGGTGCTTCTACTGGAATCCACGAAGCTTGTGAACTTCGTGATGGCGACAAGGCTCGTTTCAATGGACAAGGTGTCTTGAAGGCTGTTGAGAATGTCAACAAGAAGATTGCTCCTAAGATTATCGGTATGGATTCTGCTGATCAAGTTCTTCTCGACAACACCATGCTCGCTTTGGATGGAACTCCTAACAAGACTGAGTTAGGTGCCAACGCTATTCTCGGTGTTTCCTTGGCTGCTGCTAAGGCTACTGCCGATGAACTTGGACTTCCTTTGTACAGATATCTTGGTGGAACTAATGGTAAGGTCCTTCCTGTTCCTATGATGAACGTCTTGAATGGTGGAAAGCATGCTATTTCTTCCGTCGACTTCCAAGAGTACATGATCATTCCTGCTGGTGCTCATAACATCCATGAAGCTGTTCGTTGGGGTGCTGAAGTCTTCCACGCCTTGAAGAAGGTCTTGGTTGACAAGAAGCAAAACACCAATGTCGGTGATGAAGGTGGATATGCTCCTTCACTCGCTAACAATGAGGAACCCTTCGAAGTCATTTGTGAGGCTATCACCCGTGCTGGATATGTTCCTGGAAAGGATATCTTCTTAGGAACCGATATTGCTTCATCTGAATTCTTCGACAAGGAATCTGGAAAGTATGATCTCTTCCGTTCTGGAGAAGGAAAGAAGACTTCTGATGAGATGATCGATTTGATTGCCAAGCTTACTGAACAATATCCTTTGATCACTGTCGAGGATGGACTTGCTGAGGATGACTGGGATGGATGGCAAAAGCTTACCGCCAGACTTGGAAACAAGATTCAATTGGTCGGTGATGACTTATTTGTCACCAACAAGGCTCGTGTTCACGAAGGAATCGTGAAGAATGTAGCTAACTCCGTCCTCATCAAGGTTAACCAAATTGGAACCTTGACTGAGACTATGGATACTATGGAAGAAGCTCACCGTGCTGGATACACCACCATCGTTTCTCACCGTTCTGGTGAAACTGAGGATGCCACCATCGCTGATCTTTCTGTCGGTCTCAACTCTGAGCAAATCAAGACTGGTTCCTTGTCTCGTACCGATCGTATCTGCAAGTACAATCAACTTATGAGAATTGAGGAAGAGCTTGGTGATTCTGCTCAATATCTCGGATTGAATGCCTTCAGAGCATTCCGCAAGTAATTTAATTTACTTACGATATAAAAGCCTGGCAATTTTGCTGGGCTTTTATTGTTTCAATTTATATTTTACTGGGTTCTAATTGAGAGGTTTTAATACCTATAAAAAAACGATTCTTATTTCGTATAATTTCAGTGTCTCAAAGGATTTTTGATGACACTTTTTTGAGAATAAAAAAGGAGGTGCAGAATGGCTGAAAACAACCAAAATAACCCCAATAATAAAAAGCGTACAGGATTAGGTGCGATGTTTATCATCCTGTTGTTTATCGCTATTATCGGCATTATTGTCGGAGTGACTATCAATGGAAGAAGTAGAGTTGATAAGTCTTTCTCTGATGTCGATTTGGTGTTAGTAAAAGATTCAAACACGGCTAAGCCCAGTGTAAATGAGACCAACTCATCTGGTGCGATGTATGAATTATTCTATAAAAATGCTGAAAATTCAAAGCCTACTTTGACCATTGCTCATAGTGTTTATACCAATGATATTTATTATATTTCTGGTAATTATACTGAAGGTACAAAGACTAGAAGTTATAGTGGTACTTTATCAAAAGGTAAAGCGGAAGATTTGAAGTATTTGATAGATGCTTACAATGTAAACTATGGGAGTCTTAGCGAAAATAGTTTTAAGTATGTAACTGGTAAGAATTTTGCTGAAGGTGAACAAAAAGTAAATGATTATTCATGGATTTGGTCTTTGCTTACTCTTGTAGTTTTAGTCGTTTGTATTGTTTTCTTCATTAGATCTATTGGACGTAGCGGACAAGGTGGAGTGATGAACTTCAACCAGTCCAGAGCCAAGCAATCTACTGGTTCCAAAGTAAGATTCACTGATGTTGCTGGATGTGATGAAGTCAAAAACGAGTTGAAAGAAGTTGTAGAGTATTTCCATAATTCTGATAAATATAAGAAGATGGGAGCCAAGCTTCCTAAAGGTGTTCTTCTCATAGGACCTCCGGGAACTGGTAAGACCTTATTGGCAAAAGCAGTAGCTGGCGAAGCTTCAGTTCCTTTCTATTCTATATCTGGTTCTGACTTTGTCGAAATGTATGTCGGTGTTGGTGCAGGGCGTGTTCGTGATATGTTCAATACCGCTAAAAAGAATGCTCCTTGTTTGATATTCATCGATGAAATCGATGCTGTCGGACGTCAAAGAGGTGCTGGATTAGGTGGTGGAAACGACGAACGTGAGCAGACATTGAACCAATTGTTGGTTGAGATGGATGGATTCGAGGATAATTCTGGAATTATCGTCATGGCTGCAACTAACCGTGAAGATGTCTTGGATCCTGCTTTGCTACGTCCTGGACGTTTTGATAGAACTATAACAGTTGACTTGCCTGATAAAGCTGGACGTGAGGCTATCTTGAAGGTTCATTCAAGAAATAAACCTTTAGCTAAGGATATCAACTTTGCTTCTATTGCTGCTGTAACAGTAGGATTCAGTGGTGCTGATCTTGCAAATGTAATGAACGAAGCTGCAATATTAGCTGTAAGAAATGGCGAAAGTGTCATTTCTTCACCCGATATTACAGAAGCTATCGATAGAAGAATTGCTGGACCTGCTAAGAAGACTCATATGGAAGCTAATGAGAAGAGACAAGTGGCTTTCCATGAAGCTGGACATGCTATTATCGGATTAACTCTTCCTGATGCTGATAGAGTTCAATCAGTATCTATCATTCCTCGTGGACGTACTGGTGGTCATACCTTGATGACTCCTGAACATGATCACTTCTTATATACAAAGAATCAGTTGATTGCAAGAATAACTGGTTATTTGGGTGGAAGATGCTCGGAAGAGATTTTCTTCGGAGATGTATCTACTGGTGCAAGTGATGACTTCCAAAAGGCGACTAGAATAGCTCGCTCTATGGTCACGGAATATGGAATGTCTCCTTTAGGACCAGTTCAATATGAAGATCCTAATCAAGATGTCTTCTTAGGACGTGACTATAACAACACTCAAAAGAATTTCTCTGGACAAGTAGCTTATGAAATAGATCAAGCTGAGAGAAAGATTATTGAAGAGTGTTATGCTAAGGCAAAGGAAATTATCACGAGTAGAAGAGATGATGTCACTTTGATTGCAGATGCCTTGATTGAAAAGGAAACAATCAATGACTATGAAATTCAATATCTTTTGACTAATAGAAAACTACCTACTTATGAGACTCAAAAAGTTGAAGCTCCTAAAGGTGAGGATGATTACACTCCTTTAAATCCAAACAATATCACATTGATTGATGATTATAAGAAATGGTACAAAGAAGTAGATAAAATCAATCAGCACGGTTTACACAATATTGTGTTGGTCGTAGCTTCTACTTCTGCAGCTCCTATAGATAAGGATCAATTTAAAGAGATAGTTGTTTCTAGATTCCCTGATGGAAAAATCGGAGCTATCTTTATTACAAAGGATGACGTCGATAAGTTATCGGCATCGCCTAGAGTCCTAGGTGAACACTTGGAGAAGTATTCATCTGATAAAGTCTTGTATATCGACACTGATGAAATGTCAGTTGAGACATTGAGAGACATGGTAAAAGGCTTATAAGGTAAAAGGCTGGATGATTCCAGCCTTTTATTAATTCTTGATTAAGTAAGAAATGATATCTTTAGATTAGGCTTTTATTAGCTGAAACCTAAATACTAATCTTCATAGTTTGAGATAATAGCAAGACCAAAAAGGAGTTTTAAATATGAAAAATAATAAGATAATTGCAATGTTCTCTTTTATTATTCTTTGTTTTACGAGTTCATGCACTAAAGGAAATAGTAGTTCTTCAGGTAATTCTACAACACCTTCTATAGTAGCTCCTACAACACCTACTGATAAGACTGACACTCCGACTAGTTCTTCTTCGAAAGAACTTCCACATAGTCCGCAGGAATTAGGAAAGAGTTTCAATTTGATGGAAGAGGAAGATAATACTATGACTGTCACAGTCACAAATCCATCGAGTGAGGGCACTAAAGGTTTTTATTCTCCTGATGAAGTGACTATAGAAAAGAACATTACTGATTATAGTTATCAATCCATATATGATTGGCATTACACTCCATCTACTGGAAAAGTTCCTCTTTTAGTGATTCCTGTAGTTATTCCTGGAAATGAACATAGGGTTCATGATGATACATTGGATATCATAAAGACAGCATTTTTTGGTGGAGATGATGAATTGAATTTTGAATCTCTTCATTCTTATTATTACAAGTCTAGTTATGGTCAATTGGATTTTACAGGATTAGTAACTGATTTCTACTATCCAAAGAGCAATTCTAATAGTCAATATAAGAAATCTACTGATTTGAATATAAATAATTTGAGTGGGTTGGTTAAAGAAAGTGTCGATTGGGCTAAAGACACATATGATTTGAACATGGCTGATTTCGATTCTGATAAAGATGGTACGTTAGATGGAGTTTGGATTATTTATATACGTAGGGTTAATCCCAAAGATACTTCTTTATATTGGGCTTTTACTACGACCACTTCAGAGGTTGGAACTGTCGATAATCCGTGTGTAAATACATATGGTTGGGCTGGACTAGATTTCTTGACTGGCGAAATTTATAGTGAAATAACACCTGATGATGGATGCGATGGTCATGTCCTGATTCATGAGACTGGTCATATGTTAGGATTGCAAGATTACTACACATATAGTTCATCTAGTTATTCACCTTTAGGAAGAATAGATATGATGGATAACAATGCTGGAGATCAAAATCCATATTCTAAATTGCTTTTAGGTTGGATTAAGCCTTATGTTGTAACTGGTAATGCCACAATCACACTGAAATCCGATATGTCTAAAGATAATGTTATAGTCATTCCGTATGATTCTAAATCATATAAGTTTGATAGTGACGGTAAGCTGATATTCAATCCCTTTGATGAATATATTGTCATAGATTATTATTCTCCTAACGGATTGAATGAAAAAGATTATGAAGCTTATAAAGTTCAAACAGTTAAGGATAGAGGCGCTAGAGTTTATCATGCTGATGCAAGGTTGGTTAAATTGACTTCTAATGGAAATGATCAATACGATGTCGAATTACCCGATGATCCAGATAGTTTTGTCGATGATAATGAAGGTAAATATTATATGTTTGTTACTAATACTGAATCTCCTAATGACTCTAAGACAGTCGAATCTTACTTTTTATCTGATGCTGATAACAGCTGGGATGAAATTAGATGGATCAGTGCAAATAAAAATATACTAGATAGTTATAGTGATAATGAAGGAAGATTATTCACGAATGGATCGACATTCTCTTTAGAAGATTACAAAAAACAATTTGTAAGCAGCAAATTTGATAATAAGGAGAGTTTCTCTTCTGTTGTATTGTTTTCAATGTAAAACCTAGTCATATTTTTTGAACTTTTCTATTAATTTTATATAATAACAAAAAAGATAAGGGGATATTGGTTTTGATTAACGTTTTATATGCGGGCAATCAAAGGATGTTCAAAGGTTTAATCATGTCATTGACCTGTTTGGCGTCTAATACAAAAGAAGACTTGAATGTTTTTATTATCACTGGTAATTTTTTGAAAATCAATTCAGGTTATGTAGCTTTTAACAAGAAAGAAATTGATTTCTTAAAAAAGATAATAAAGATTTATAATCCAAATAATAAGATAACATTATTGGATATGAGTTGTTTGGAAGATGAATTGATGAATAGCACCAACAAGAACACAAAATTTACCCCATATACATTGTTGAGATTGTACATAGATGATGAGGTCTTCTCTTCATTAGATAAGAGACTTCTTTATATGGACATAGATACGATGTGTTTTGGAGATATAAAAGAACTTTATAATTTTGATTTAAAAGGAAAAACATTAGGAATGGTTAGAGACAATGTCGGAAGACATTGGATTCATAAGAATTACTGCAATGCAGGAATGATTCTTTTCGATGTCGATAAAACAATTAAAAGCAAAGATAAAATAATAAAAGCCAGAGAGATGATAAGAACAGTGAAGATGTTCATGCCTGATCAAACAGCTATCAATAGAGCATTTAAAAATGATATTGAATTCTTGCCTTCTAAGTATAATGAACAAAATAAGATGGAAAAAGATACATTGGTAAGACATTATTGTGGTGTTTTAAAGTTCTTCCCTTATATGCATGTCATTAAAGTTAAGCCATGGGACGACGATATAGAGAAATTCCATAAGCAAAGAAAAGAACATGTCATGGACAAGTCCATTGAAATAACAAATGAATTTGTAAGACAATATAAAAACAATGAAGAACCTCATTTGATCAAGTAGATTTCTAAGATTAGGCTTTCACTATGATTTAAATAAAATTAGCACTCTAAGTGTTAGAGTGCTTGACTTTGATTTCTAAAGTAATATAATTAAATCGTTGGTTCGGAAAATTAAGTATTGTTCATAGAACATCTGATCCTTAATCATACATGACGATGCCTGATATAGGAAAAGGACGATCTAAGATCCTTAATTAATTTATTTGAACTCTATGGAGTATTTTCTGAACTAGCAAATAATTGAAAGGAAATTAACTTTATGGCACAACCAATTTTTATTGACAATGAGAAGTTTAAAGACATTTGTGAGACTATAGGATATACTTTCAACAATCCTTATCTCTTGGAACAAGCATTTATCAGAAAATCTTATTCTATAGAGCATCCCGGAGTTGAAAACAACGAAGTATTAGAATTCCTAGGCGACAAAGTATTGGATTATGTTATCGTTTGGTCTATGTCTACTCCAGAATGGTATGGAAGTTTCACGCAAAGCCATCAATTCCATTCGAAGTTTGACGAAGGAAAATTGACTAATATTAAAAAGAATTTAGTCGATAAAGAGATGCTTGCAAAGAGAATGGCAATCCTTGATTTATCTAAGTATTTGGTCATGGGTAATGGAGATATTCAAAACAACGCACAAAATGATCCCTCAGTCTTAGAAGATTTATTTGAAGCTATATTAGGAGCTGCTGCTATCGATTGCAGATGGAATTCGACAATTCTTAGAAATCTTGTATACAAGATGCTTGATCCTGTGTCTTATTTGAATCAAGGATATGATCAAGATTTCAATTACTGCTCACAGTTACAGGACTGGTGCCTCAAACATAAGGTTCCACTCGAATTTAAATTTTGTGAATTATCCCCTGAAGAAATGCTTATGACTGGTGGAATAGCTGGATTTAGCGAACTTTTGAGTGGATATAAATATAGCTGTTACGTCAATATGTTTAATAAGACTTTCAAAGCTCAAGGTCAAAGCAAAGCCGGGGCTAGAATGAAAGTATCTAAGATTATTCTCGATTATATCAAGATGAATAAGATAGGTGAAGAAAAGACTGAAGAAGCTAAAGATAAGAGTGAAGTATCAGAAGATAGTGCGGTTCAAGTTCTAAATATTTTCTATCAAAAAGGTGTGATAAAGAAACCTTTATATGAATTCGAAGAAAAGCATGATCAAAATGGAAAACCATATTGGCATGTAAAGTTATCAATTCCTGAATTTGAGCCTTATTTCTATGGTGATTTTGCTTCTCAAAGAGAAGGAAAGAGGAAATTGTCTCTAGCAATGATCAACAAATTGATAGAAGAAGGTATTATCAAGTAGAAAACTGAGAAGAATATATAAAAAAACAAAAATAATAGTGGAAATTATTATTAGTTATGATATAATTTCCCTTGGCCTCTTGTTGAAATTGGTATACAAGCCTGACTCAAAATCAGGTGCCCCTAAAGCATATCGGTTCAAGTCCGATAGAGGCCACCACAAAGATTATTTCACTCCAAGCAAAAGCTTGGAGTTTTTTAATATGAAATTTTATAAGATTAAAAAACAATATGATAAGATGAAAAAAGTACCTTAATTAGTTCAAATTTACGGGTAAACAACACTATTCTACACAATTAAAAAGCCTCTTCATTAGAATTGATAATGTATGATTGAAACTCATTACATTATTTAATCTATGGAGAGGCTATAGCATAAATATTGATCAATTTGACTTTGTAATTAATGATAATAAATGATAATTATTGATGCTCAATTAAATGTATAAAGTGGTCAGCTAATTTTGTACAAATATAAATATATATTTTATGATTTAATGATAATTCACGGATTTTTTGCCATAACATTTACAACAAAAAAGCCGTTTCCCTTTTTGTTGTGGGGGAATTCGGCTTGTTTTGCCCTGATTGGTGCTAAAAAACGTTGCTTTGTATAGTTATTCGGATTGGAAAAGTTTTATTTAATCTATTGAACTTTGGATACTGAATAATAAGTATCGCTTCCACTTGTTTCTGATTTCACTTGATATCCATCTGGCACTAAATTTGCACCTGCTTCTGAAGTGGCATTTCCAGGATTGTATCCATGGTATTTACCACCTTTTACAACCATTGTAGCTATTCCATTCTTGAAATAAGCGTCATATGCATTGACAACAAATCCATAGGGAGATTCATCATCTAGTTGTTGAATATCAAAATAGCCACCATTTATTACTAAATTACCTGCTACGACATAGACAGCGGTGATGTTACCATTATAAGATCCACCATTGATCTCTATTGAAGCTTTATCATTTTGAATATCTAAGCAATAGCAATCGTTTGCTTTTGCTTTTATTCCACCAGTGCCTTTGCTGTCGTCAAATATCATCTTTCCACCTCTGACAGAGAAGAAACTCCAATCGAATTGTTTACATATATCTACTGTATTAGATAATGTGTATCCATTGAAATCAAAATGGAATTCGATATTTCTAATTACAAACATGTTGTTATCAAATTCTATATTTGATCCGCATATAATTTTATCGCCATTCTTTACAGCTGCTAAAGCTGCATCAATTTGGTCCATGCTATAAACTGTGAATTCATGGTTTCCATGGTTTTCATTATAACCGATATTGTATCTAAAGTTTGTAACGTAATTCCAAGTGGAATTTGTATAAGTGAAAACATTACCGTTATCAGTGTCGAAGTAGAAATCACCTTTGTTAGAAGTCTTATTTAAATCAATTGGATTTCCTTTATCATAAGTCCATTTTGTACCAGGCTCTCCGCTGTCGCCTTTAGCTCCAGTATCTCTTTTTACGCCTTGAGCTAGAGTAGTGCTTTTAACTCCATCAATAACCCAATAACCATCCTCGCTGATGGATATAGTAGGAGTTCTTCCATCTTCTCCTTTTTCGCCTTGAATACCTTGATTTCCATCTACACCATTGGTTACTTTAAATGTGGATGTAGATCCATCAGAATAGGTGATTGTATATGTGTCTACGGATCCGGATGTTGAAGTTTTCTCTATATTTTGGATTGAAACTCCATCTTGTCCTTTTGTCCTTCTTCTCCTGTTGCTTTGACATTAGATTTGACACCATTAATCACCCAATAACCATCATCACTGATGGTTATAGTGGGAGATTTTCCATCTTCTCCATCTTTTCCATCATCTCCTTTTTCACCTTGAGCACCACTTGGACCGGTCGGACCTGTATCGCCTTTTATTCCGACAATTCTACATGAGCCAAAGATAAACAACTAGCTAAAAGAAAAACTGATAATAATACTTTCTTTTTCATATGTTTTTTGTTCCTTATTTTGCTTTATTATAAAAATAAATAAGGCAATTACAAGAAAGCGCTTTTTCACCAAATAATAGCAAAAATAATATTATGTGTAAAAAAGAATTGTATTGAATAAAAATTTTCTTTTTTATGTTTGTTCTTAAAAATAATTTATAAAAATTAAAATATATTTATTTTTAAATATTAAGATTTAAAGATTGATAATTATGCAACTATATAAAGATACAAAATTTGTATTACATGATTATTAAATCGTAATTTTTCAGCAAAAAATCAATACCGAGTTTTATAAGATAAAAAAAGAAGATTTGAGTCCACTTTTTAGATGAAGGAAGAAATCCTACATATAGAGAGGAAATGATGATGAAAAAAGAAGAAATTATTACAGTAGTTATGAAACTACCTGATGAAAAGGTTGAAGTAAGAAGGATAAAAAACACATATAAAGAATTATCTGAATTTTGTGAAGGTCTGATAGATATTTCACCTTGTCCTATTGAAGGGGTTGGTATTATTTTTAATGATGAATTTCTAATGAATGGTATGAGACCTAATATAGTAACTCCAGAAAACTATGGAGTTATTTGTGGACCAATTATTTTTGCAGGTGTCGATTCTCAAACCGGTGATACTATAAGCTTAACTGAAGAGCAAGTTAAAGAGGTTATACAGTATTGTAATGACAATATGTTATTTAATATGGCATTGGAATCAGCATATGCTTATTCAAGATCTGTAGGATCTTTTAATAAATACATACGAGAAATGATGGAAGGAAAAGAATAATATGCCAAATTGGTCTGAAGCATCTATGGCAGTGTTTTTACCGACAAAAAATGCCGATAAATTCCTAGATTTGTTTTTAGCTGGTGACGCTGAAATAGATAAGAATAAAAAAGATTTTTTTAGTAGGACGTTTATCATTAGTAAAGATAAAGAAATAAAAGATGATACGGCATTATTAAAAATTGAATTTGAAAGTGCTTGGAGTATTTATTCATGTATGATGAAAGAAGAAAATGATAAAAATAAAAATTGTTTAACATTAAAAGAAGCAATAGATAAATATGAGGTAGAAAGAATTGTAATTAAAGCAATAGAAACAGGAATTTCATTTGAAGAAAGCATTGTATATGATAGAAAATTTTATAATGACATCTCATATCAATCTAGAGAGTTGTATTTAGATCCAGCAAATGAATATTTGAATTAAATATTAGGAGAATTATGTATGCCAAATTGGATTAGAAATAAATTGATAGTATCTAATACATTCATAAGTGAATTACAAAAGTATCATTGCAAATATGATGAATTTAATAATATATATTTTGATTTTAATACTGTGATAAAACTTCCTAAAGAATTAGAGATTGAAATCAGTTCAAAAAGTTATGATGGATTGAAATTATATTTAGCTAAGATAAATCCATCATTTAAAGAATATGGAGAGAAGAAAGACAAATGGATTATAGATGAGTATTCATCGTTGATAGACAATTTGAAGAAAACTAGATGTTTTTTCGATAATTTTTTAATAGATCAAAATGAAATAAAAGCAATAATAACTAAATATAAAGATAATATAAATGAAGTAGAAGAACTAGGTAGAAAGATGATTCAAAATTATAAAGATTATCAATATATGAATTGGTACGATTGGTGTGTCGACAAGTGGGGAACCATATAATACTAAAATAGGGTTTAATAATTTGATGTTCGATACTGCTTGGAATCCACCAATACCTTTGATAATTAAATTATCAAAGCTTCATCCAAATATAAAAATGGCCTTGCTATATTCAAATGAAAACATTGGTTATCAAACTGGTTTTATGTTGATCACCAATGGAACTGTCGATTTGGAAGGAACTTTCAAGGATGAATCTATAGATGCATATAAATTGGCTTTTGATTTATGGGATTGTGGAGATTCATATAGATACGATGAAGGAATAGGAACATATGTTCCTAAATAAATCATAGTTTCCTTTTAGGAACTATAGCACAAAATTGTGCGTACTTAACAAAAAAATCATCATGATGGTTTTTCTAAAAATTGTAATAATAAACAGAGGTTTATAAACAACTTATTGAAAATAATAATTGACCTTTTTAAAAAGAGAGATTGATAATTTTAATGTATCCTATTATAGGGAGGATAATTATATGAATATTTTTGATCAAGTTGTCTATCAAGTATTTATTAGAGACTTTACCAAGGAAGGAACTTTTAAAGCAGCTGAAACTAAGCTTGAATATATTAAGAGTTTAGGTGTAACAATTATTCAATTGATGCCTTTTCATCCTATTGGAGTTAAAGGAAGAAAAGGAACTTATGGTTCGCCTTATGCTATTCAAGATTACGAGAAAGTAACACCAGATTATGGTACTTTAGGTGATTTGAAAGACTTTGTCTCTAAAGCTCATGCTTTAGGTCTTAAAGTTGTCATGGACGTTGTTTTTAATCATACTTCTAGAGATAGTAGATTATTAGAAGAACATCCTGAATGGTTCTATCACAATTCAAAAGGTGAGTTTGCTAACAAAGTTGGTGATTGGGCAGATGTATATGATTTGGATCATTATAAGTATGGTCTAGATGAGTATCTTGTATCCGTATTGAAGAATTACGTCGTAAATTATGGAATAGATGGATTTAGATTTGATGTATGTTCTTTAATTCCTTTGTCTTTCTATAAAAAGCTAAGAAATGAATTGGATCCTATAAATAAAGATATTATTTATATAGGTGAAGCAATTGATTCTAGTTTTGTTCTTTATACTTGGAAAGTTGGATTTAATGCGGATACTCAACAGGAATTGATGGATGCTGGATTTAATATTCTTTATCCTTATGATATTTGGCAGTGGCTTAAAGGATATTTAGAAAACAGGGATACTGATAGAGAAAAGGCTATGATGAATTTAAGTCAATACAGAGCTTTATATAATTTATCCATTGCTTCGATAGGTGTAAATAAAGGTCATCTTTTAACGATTGAGAATCACGATCAAAGAAGAATAGCTTCTTATAGTAAAAATATAGAAGCTACCAAGTCGCTATTAGCTTATTCATTCTTTGGAAAAGGAACTGGATTCTTGATGTTCGGTGAAGAAGTTGGAAATGATAAACAGTTAAATTTCTTTGAGAAAGAAGATGTCTCATTAGAAATAAAAGATGAGGATTATTTTGAATTTGTCAAAAAGAACATAGCCTTGAAAAGAAGAGAAAAGAATAAGGATATCAGAACTACAGAAATGCTAGATGAACAAGGCTCGTTGTTGGCTTTAGTAAATACTTATGATGAAAAGGATTATGAGATTGGATTATTCCCGTTGGAAGGAACTAAAGAAATTGCAATCCTTCCTGATGAATATAACGGAAAGTATCATGATTTGCTGAATGATGAAGAAGTTGAAGTTTTAAATGGAAAGATAGTCGTCGATAAAGCGATGATATTGAGCAAATCTAATTAGTTGATTTATATTTTACTTCTTGGAATCAATTGAATTATTAGATTGCAAATATGATCTATTGATTCTTTGAAGTTGCTTTTAATCCATAATTGAACAATAGCCATTATTCCTTCAATATAGAATTTGACTATATAGTTTCTATCTTCTATATCGACATTAAATTTATCTAAGATAGGAGCTAGAATGTGCTTATATAATTTTGTGTAATTTAAATCAATGCTTAGAATTTCAGGTCTCATAATAATAGCTGTCATTACTTTTTTATGTTCTTTAATGTATGTTAAATATGGAATCAAATAAGTTTTGCTTATCAAAAATAATTCATTTGTTGTCTTTGTTTTCATGTCACGAGGAAGATTAGCTTTTATATTGTCGAAATATGAAAAGAAATCATTGATCATCCAATCGACACTTTCTTTTAAAAGATCATCTATGTTTTCATAATGAAGATAAAAGGTTGATCTATTGACACCAGCTTTTTTGCAAATTTCTTTGATTGTTATGTAGTCATAATCTTTATCGTTTAAAAGATAAATTAAAGCTTCGTCCATAGCTCTGGCAGAATTGGAGTATTTGGTCTCAAATCTATTCATCTTATATCTCCTCTTTATGTCATATAAATACTTTAAATTATAAAAAAGGGCGGATGCGCCCTTTTTGCATAATAGACTTACTTTGTTTCTTCTTCGGCAGTAGTATCAGCATCGACGTCAGTGATTTCTTTGGCGAGTCTCATGATGTCAGCTGCATATTTTTTCTTTCTGGAGTTTAGCATTGCAGTGTAAATTGGATAGTTAACACAAATACCCACTATTCCGATTATTCCTGTAATGATTCCTAAAATAAACATTGGTGTAGTTCCTCCACCGATTACACCCATTGCTAAGCACATTCCTACGCCTAATACTAGTGTAGAAGTAATTCCAAAACTAAATGTGAAGATAGTTGGTCCTTGTTTAACTTTAGCATCTAACTTCTTTAAAGCGATAACCTTTGAATCTTTCTTTACCGCATATTCCTTTGCGATAGATTCTGCATAAACTTTGTCTGTGTTCATCTTATTCATCCCCCTTGAACGCCTATAATCATAGACTTCGATGAGGCTGAATTTAACAACACTATTTTTTAAAAGTGTTGATTTAAAATTATGTTCGCCTATTGTTTAGGTGAATCAGTCTTTGTGGTGGTGTCTTTGTTTTGCTTATTTGCTTTCTCAATTATTTTATGTGCGTCTTTTCTTTGCTTCTCAGTTGTTTGAGATTCATCCATGTTCAAGACGATAGCAGCCATTCTAGTTTTTCTTTTATCGTTTAAGGATTTCTTTCTTAATTCTAAGACACCCCAAGCGATAAGACCGGCTAGTATTATGGAAAGGACAACCCAATAACCCCAAACTGGGAATTGAAGTGCTTTTCCAGCTTCCCAAACTTCATTGACTGCTGTTGTTCTATCACCGTAATCTTTCATGATGACTAGATGAGGAAGGATAGAAGCATCAGGATACATAGCATCTAATTGTCTATCTTTAGATTCGACATCATAATATATATAAGCATCTGTATTATCTTCCAAGGTTCCTTCGAAGAAGTAAGACAAGTCTTTCTTCAAATAATCTTCGCCTTCTACACCTTCAGGTGCATCGATATATGGATTATATTCTTCATTTCCGGATGAACCATCGCTTGTTTCATCACCTATGATTTCCTCATTTTCTTCAGGTGTTCTCACGTCATAACTATCTCTGAGGTAATTTAATATTTCATCTGATGCAATAAATGGAGTGTATCCGATGTAATCCATATTTGCGACGGCAGGACCCATTTCGTATTCGTCACTTTCGGGGAAAGGATTAGATAAAAAGTCTACATATTGTTGAGCTAATTCGGTCACACCATGGGTCAAGGCGTTTTTAGTCATACACCATCCGTCTAGCCAAAGGTTATCACAGCCTTCAGGCAAAACGTAATAAAGAGTTGGCTTAGAAGGATCTGTTTCTCTCAAATCATCAGCTCCGTTCATGGCGTATACAGCATCACCACTCCAAGCCAAATCAATTCCAACCATTGTTCCTTTTTGAATATCGTCTTTACCGTTATCTACTTCATATCCATAGATATTTTTAGATAATGTAGACAATGAATTTGAAATTTGTTGATCTAAATAATGTTGTTCTGTTCTATTGAAAATCTCAGTGAGCTTTTCGTTGTATTCATCATCTGAAATAGTCTTTGCTTCAAACTGATCTTTTAAAGCATAGATTTCATCGTGGAAAGCATTCATATAAACAGCTGCCATAGTATCTCTGACAGAGTCTTTTGCATAAGCAGTGTTCTTATAGTCTTCGTCCCACATTATGTTCCAGTCTTTAATATCTTCGGTGATTTTTTCCGGTGTGATATTTCTATCTTTGAATTTATAGAAAGTAGGATTATAGAGAAGACCGACAGTACCCCACATATATCCACGCATATAATTTTGCATGATGTCAGTTTTTTCTTCACCACTTGTCCCACCGTTATAGCAATCCACTGCTTTAATGGATTTAACCTTTTCAATCAAATATGGTGAGGCGTAATGATCATAGTTTGGAGTAGATCCAGGATAATCATCGCTTTCAAAAGGTATGATTAAATCTTGAGCCATCAAACGTTGAATTGCATAATCAGAAGGACAGACAAGATCGAAATCAATCTTTCCTGTTCTCAATTGGTTAATCATATCTTCATTGGTAGAAAATGTCTCATATTGAACTCTTACATTTTTACCATATTCATTCTTCATATATTCTTCAAATCTAGTATTGATACCTTTGATAGGTTCTGGGTCATAACCATTGTCTTCAGCTTCTCTAGCATCCATGTCAGGAAGAATATAGTCATCAGAGTTATAGACTTTCAATACTTGTACTTGGGAATTTTCAGCTCTCTTGATATTGTTTGATATGTCGATTGCCTTTACAGCTTTTAATCCTAGGCTAGAAGCAGATCCACCTATTTCTAGTGCGATAAAAGCTAAAGAGATAAGTCCTAACGAAATTGATTGCTTTTTCATTTTTATCTCCTTTCTTTAGCAAGCTTTGCTCTTTTACGAGCGTGTATTGCTTGAATGTTTTTACTGTGATGATTTGTGTAGATAGTATTGATAATGACTACTAGCACTACTGCTAAGAAAATGAAAGTTGTTAATGGACGCATTTCTGGTGGAACAGGTCCTTTTCTTATCTTTGATTGAATTAAAGTAGAAAGAGTGGTTATAGTGTTTTCACCAGAGAGTAATCCATTTCCTGCAGTGAAAGCAGTGACTATGTAGTCATCCAAAGACAATGAAATAGCGAGAAGGAATCCAGAAGATATTCCAGGTGCGATTTGCGGAATGATGACCTTTCTCAGTGCTTGCGCGGGTGTTGCATTTAAATCTAATGCAGCTTCATATAATTCAGGATTCATTTGTTGTAACTTTGGCTTTACGTTCAAATAAACGAAAGGCATAGATAAAACACAATGTCCTGCTAACAAAGTCCAGTATGAGAAGAGAGAATTTCTAAATATGATATTACCTGCAAAAACAAACATAACTGTCAATGATAAAGCCATGACGACTTCAGCATTTACAACAGGAATTTGAGTCATTCCTTCGATAACAGTTTGAGTTCTTCTCTTTGAATAGAATGATCCGATAGCACCTATTGTTCCTATTGCTGTTGAAACTAAAGCAGATGTAATAGCTAAAATTACAGTGTTACCTAAGGCGATTCCTATTTCTTGATTATGGAATAGATTTACATATAAATCACCTGATAAGCCTGTTCCTAACCATCCACCTCCGTTATTCCAAACACCAATAACGTTAGTGTCAGTGAAAGAAAAGGCAATTAAAACTAGAATAGGAAGATACATCAACAAAAGCATTATCCATAAGAAAGATGATGCTAGTACTTTCTTTAGAGTTACCATGCTCCACCTCCTCTGACATAATCGTTATTTCTGGAAAATTTCTTAGAAACTAGCATAGAAAGGAACACGAGAATCAACATGATTAATGCCATAAATGATCCGCTGTTCCAATTAGAATTGTTGAAAGACAAAGCAATTGAGTTTCCAAATAGCATTATCTTTCCGTTACTCATTGTGTCTGATATGACATAAGACGACATAGTCGGCATGAAGACCATTTGAGCTCCAGCCATAATTCCAGGCATGGACTGAGGAATGATATTTTTTATGAATACTTGGAAAGGAGAACAACCTAAATCTGCTGCAGCTTCTATTTGTCCCTTGTCCAATCTCAATAATGTGGAATAAAGTGGTAATATAGTAAAAGGTAAGTAGTTATAGACCATACCTATCATTGTTGTAATGATTGGATGTTCTCCAGAGTCTATTCCAATCCAAGATAGAATATCACGTGTTGCACCTGTTCTTAAAACGAAGTTAATCCACATTGGGAGAACGAACAACATGACCATCATCGCATTTTTATTATATTTAGGATTTGATAAAAAATATGCGACAGGATATCCGATCAACAAACATAATACTGTATTGAATAAACCGATTAATATTGAAACGAACAAGACTGATAGTTTTGTTGTAGAAGTAAAGAAGCTAACTAATGCTTGCCAAGAAAAATAACCATTTGAATCAGTGAATGCATAATAGATGATGATTAATATTGGCAAGATGACGAATAGAATAAGAAATACAATGTAAGGAACTGCTAGGAACCTTTGACCATTTTTCCTAGATTTCATATTCTGAAATATCTCCTTTCGCTCTTAAAGTAATCTTGTCTTTAGGAATTGATATACCAACTGTATCACCTACGTTGAAAGGATAAGGCGTGGAGATAATGAAGTCTTCTTCTTCATCATCAGTTCTGGCGATGATCAAATAATGATCTCCTTTATAGACTTGAGATATAACTGTAGCCCCGATTTGAGAAGAAGATATATCGTCTGTAATTTGAATATCTTCAGGCTTTACTGTAGCTGTCACTTTGAATCCAGTGAGATCGTATTTGCTGTTTCCAACGACGAGATATCCATCTTCATCGACATTGGAGTTTGCTAATAATTGAGTGATGTTGACTTCGAAGGGAACATCATCAATAACGGCATTGTTATTTTTATCGATTTGAATATCGGTGAAAACATTAGTACTCAATTGTTTCTTCATAATATGCATTGAATCAGGAATTAATGTTAAGTAGATATTTGATTTCTCAGCAAAATCTTTTGTTGATTTAACAATGACTTCTTCTTTTCCGACCATGATTGAGTATTGGAAGAATATTCCTTTGAAAACCTTGCTGTCGATAAATCCTTCGAAACTATCTTCTTTTTGTGTTGTTGACAATTTGATGTCTTCAGGACGTATGACGACATCGACTCTATCGTGAATGGGGAAGTCATCCAAACATGTAAATTCTTTTCCTAATATCTTGACTCTCTTTTCACCTGTCATTACACCGTTGTAAATGTTGGAATCTCCGATAAAATCTGCGACAAAAGCATTCTTTGGCTCGTTATAAATATCGGTAGGACTTCCGATCTGTTGAATTACACCATCGCTCATGACCATGACTGTGTCGGACATTGTCAAGGCTTCTTCTTGGTCGTGGGTGACGTAAATAAAGGTGATTCCCAATTTTCTATGCATCTCTTTCAATTCGAGTTGCATATCTTTACGCATCTTTAAATCCAAAGCTCCCAAAGGTTCATCCAAAAGTAGAATCTTAGGTTGAAGCACAATAGCACGAGCGATAGCGACACGTTGTTGCTGACCACCGGATAATGTGTCGATAGAGCGGCCTTCCATTTCATCGAGATCGACGATTTGAAGAGCTCTCATAATTCTATCGTCCATTTCAGCATTAGAAAGGTGGCGGTATTTGTAAGCTTGTTCTGGAGTGTTCTTCAATTCTTCGATAATTCCCTCGAATTTCTTGATTCTCTCCTCTTTTTCGTTTTGATCCATGATAGTATCTTTGGATAAACGAGCAATCTGCTTTTTTAAATATTTAATCTTAGTCTTGTTAATCTTCAAAATGGGAGTTCCGTCTTTCTTTTTGAGAGGAACAGGAACTTTGACTTGCTTTAAGCCAAAAGCGACGTTTCCATAAACATCATAGTTTGGGAATAAAGCATAATGTTGGAAGACTGTGTTGATAGGTCTTTTGTAAGCAGGCATCGTAACGATGTCTTTTCCTTCTAAGAGAATATCTCCTGATGTAGGTGTCTCAAATCCAGCAATCATTCTTAATGTTGTGGATTTTCCACAACCAGAAGGTCCGAGAATTGTTAAGAATTCACCTTTCCTGACATAGAAGTTTTCATCTTCGATGACTGTGACGCCATTAAAGATTTTAGTCACGTGTTTGAACTCGATGATCTTCTCATCTGTCATTGGCGAACGTGGTCTGTCGAAATTTCTTTCGACATGCTTTCCGTTCTTTCCTAACTCAATAGTGTTGGTGGTAGCCTTGTCATTGACTGGTTCAGTTTTGTTGTCGCCGACAGTTACTACGGGTTTTTGAAATAATTTACTTTCCATTTAATAAATCCTTTTCTTAAAAAGACGCCAAAAAAGTTCGTTCATAGAATTTAAATATTTTTATCTTCTATAATTGAACAAAAACAAGCAGAGCCTTTTTTTGAATTTTTATTCAAAAAAAGATTGACGTATCGACTCAATAGAGCACGAGCATTAATTAAAACTACACCCCCAGGATCAAGATCCGAACCAGAAGATATGTGTTCCAATTTACCTATGTTCCCCCTAACCTATTTTCCGTATCTATATCTGTGTCAGAAAATCGTTGTGTAGTATGGGGCAAACCAATCAAAAAATCAATAAGAAATTTCAAAAAAAAACCTAACTTGGTTTTTAAAATAAAAAAACCTAATTTTTTGTTTTGAAATTAGCAAACTAAAATATATTAAAAAGTATCGATGTTTACTATGTTTTTTATGACTGTTAGCACTTTATTTTTAACTATGAAAATAAGTAGTAAAAAAATAAGAAAAAACTAGTGAAAAATCACCTATTTTTTCTAGCTTAATTTTTTAATTTTTTCTATGACAAAAAGATTCTTAATTTAATAACATAAATATATTATTAATATTGATAAACAAAATTGATTAAAGTAAAATTAAAGAGCAAAATAAAAGGAAACATGTGCATGAGAAAAAGAATAGCTACACCTAGCATGGTTATAGTGCTGCTGGTCTGCTGTGTCGGTGTATCCAACACAAAAGCTGATGACAATAATGAATACGGCATTCTCTCAAACATGGTATTCAGCCATTATGAAAGGAATGGCCTTTAAAACTTGGAAAACGGAAATGTCTCTTTGTCATTCTCTAAGAACAGGGATGGAAAGATCACCTCGATGTTGAGGAAGAAGACCAGGCCCGCCTCGTCCTATGACACTTACATCGACTTTGACGAAAGAGGAAGAGGTAGTCCCAGATCAGACCATAGAATATCCTGCTATCGCTCTATTTTTATTTTCATAGTAAATACTCATTTATTTCTAATTTTGTACAACAAATAGTAATGTTTAGCAACAACAAAGCTTATATCTCTTTAATTTTTCTCTTTTTACTATTATATTTGTTAATTGTTTGGAGGAATAAATTATTTATTATGGCTTGTACAACTATATTGGTCGGTAAAGGCGTTAGTTATGATGGATCTACATTGATTTCACGTAACGATGATGCTCCTACAGGAGTATTTGAAGCAAAGAGATTGGAGGTTGTGTCTCCTAGCAAGCAACCTAGAATTTATAAATCTAAGATTGCTCATTTAACTATTGAATTACCTGATAATCCTTTGTCTTATACAGCTATGCCTTCTGTCGATGACAGAAAAGGAATTTGGGCTGCTAGCGGAATCAACAGCGAAGATGTTGCAATGACAGCTACAGAGACAATCACATCTAATCCTTTGGTTTTAGGAGCTGATCCTATGGTCAATTATCAACCTGCTGAAGGTGATAAGCCTGAAGTTGCCGGTGGAATAGGTGAAGAGGATTTGGTCGCTATTGTACTTCCTTATATTCATTCTGCAAAGGAAGGTGTTTTGAGATTAGGTGCTTTGTTAGAAAAGTATGGAACTTATGAATCTAACGGAATTGCCTTCTCTGATAAAGACTCTATTTGGTGGTTGGAATCAATCGGTGGACATCATTGGATTGCAAGACGTGTCGATGATGATGAAGTCGTTATTATGCCTAACCAATTCGGTCTCGATAGATTTGATTTCAAAGATGCCTATGGTGAGGGAAAGAACAATCTTTGCTCAAAGGATTTAAAAGAATTCATTGAAGAGAATCATTTAGATTTAAACTTAGATGGTCAATTCAATCCTCGTCTTGTGTTTGGTAGTTATACTGATTCTGATCATGTATACAACACTCCTCGTGCATGGTATTTGTTATCCAAGTTGAATAAGAATTTGTTGATTGAAGGAAATTATCAACCTGAATCCGATGATATTCCTTGGGCTTTTAAACCAGCTCATAAAGTTTCCGTTGAAGATGTTAAGTATCTTCAGGCTTCTCATTACCAAGGAACTAAATACGACTGCTACGCAAGATTCAACGATTCTGCTGAAAAAGGAAAGTATAGACCTATAGGAATTTCAAGAACTTGTTTTATGGCAGTCCTTCAAGTTCGTGGATATGCTCCTGAAGGAATGAAATCTATTGAATGGATTGGCTTTGCATCAAATGTGTTCAACACATTGATTCCTTTCTTTACCAATACCGATGTGGTTCCATCTTATTTAGGTAATACTACATTGAAAGTCGATACTAACAACTTATATTGGTCTTCTAGACTTGTTGCTGCTTTGGCCGATGCACATTTCAACACTGCTATAGTTCATGTTGAAAGATATCAAGAGAAGACTATGTCTTTAGGTCATCAATTGATTAACAAATATGATAAGTTAGCAATCGAAAATAAAGATGCTATCAAAGAATTAATTGTCAAGGCTAATCAAGAAATATCAGATGTTTATCAAAAAGAGACTGATAAAGTGTTGGACAATGTTCTTTATAATGCTAGTTGCCTTATGAAGAATGGATATTCAAGATCTGATAATTAATGATGATTTGATTTGATGAGATGCACCGCTAAATGCGGTGCATTTTTATTTGTATTGATTTTCTTTACCATGTACCTACTGCTATGAATCAACAAGAATTCTATTTTGAATTAAAAGAAGGCAAAATAAAAGCCAAACTAGGATTTGGCTTTTATATAAAGATAGATTTAGGAATAGCTAAATATAATTTTGAAATAGGAGCTGGTAGAGAAAATTTTAGTTGGTCTAATTAGCAACCTTTGTGGTCTAAAGAGCAAACTTTAATATCTTCCTCTTTGAATTCGAGAACTTTGTGATTGTTTTCTTCTAAGAATTTCTCCCACGATAAGAAGACAGTCCCGTCTTCTTTGACTAAAGCTGGGAGTCCTATATCGCCTATTTCTTTGCAATGGTCAAAGACTGGTAAAGTATCTCTTAGCTTTAGAAAAGCTTTGAGATTTCTCAAAGTCTTATTTATGTCGATGAATTCGTATTCGATATGATAGAAATCAAAATTCTTTTTACAAGCCACACAATCAGGGCACATCTCACTTCCGTAAATTTTTAGCATATTTATCACCTCTCTCAATATCATAAGACAAATGAGAATAAATTATTTTTGGTAAACAAAAAAGTTTGATACTATTGAGTATCAAACTGTTAATTTCTAGTGGTCGAGGAGGAGAGATTTGAACTCACGATCTCTTGCTCCCAAAGCAAGCGCGTTAAACCAAGCTACGCTACTCCTCGAAAGCCATAGTATTTTACTCTTATTTTTCTTGTTTTTCTACTTTTTTAGAAAAAAACTGAATTTTGTTCATTGTATTTTTAAATATATCGGTGAAGATAATTACCAGTTTGTGCCTATATGTTTAATATCTTGAATAAGTATAGAAATTGTTTCTGGTATTGATTTAAGATAATAAAGTTAATAAAAAGGAGAAAGAAAAATGGCTAGTAAAAGAAGGGTTAAAAGTAAAAAGAAGATTTCTTTATTGATGGTTCTATTTGTGCTTCTTGCGATTGTAGCTGGAGTTGGTGCTGTTGTTTGCATGATGATGCCATTCTATGATTGGTCATCTAGTTATACATTTGGAAACAACACTTATTCAGTTGGATATTCTATATCTGGATTCACATTAGCTTGGGGTGGGTCGATTATATTAAAAGGAAGTATTCCGGCTGTTAACGATTATTCCAAGGCAGTTGATTTAGAAAATCAAAACGGTGGATTGATTGCTATATTTTGCTTATTTGTAATAGGAATAGTTCTATTGGTTACATATTTAGTTCTTTCATTTATTCCTAAAGCTAACAAAAATGGATTAGTCAAATATGTTTTACCTCTATTATCATTCTTATGCTTATTAGCTGGTGGAATAATGTGTTTCTGCTTATTGCCTTTGATTAAAGATCAACTCGATATGAGCGGTGTTAACAAGACTATAAATACACTTGAAAAGATTGGTTTCAAAGCTGCTGATAAACTAGGAAGTGGATCCATTCTTTCTGGAATCTGTGGAATAGTATCAGGAGTGATTACTTTGCTTTTGATTCCTTTTACCAATAAGAAATAAATTTACTTTTTAAAGAAAAGATAAGGCCATGAATTAGTGTTCATGGCCTTTTTAGATAAAATGAAAGACATTTCATAAATATAATTCAATTCATTTGCTAGAATCTTATATGGATGAGGTCATACATTATGAGAAAAGAAATATTAGTCTTGGATTATGGAAGTCAATACAATCAGTTGGTTTGTAGAAGAGTTAGAGACGAGGGAGTATATTCTGAAATTTGTTCTTATAAAGATGCACCTGAAAAACTTAAGCAAGGAAATGTAATAGGAATCATCTTGACTGGTGGACCTCATAGCGTTTATGAATCTAACTCTTTTTCTCTTCCTAAAGAAGTATTGGAATCTAAGCTTCCAGTACTAGGAATATGCTATGGATTCCAACTTCTCTCATATTATTTAGGTGGAGAAGTTAAAGGCTTAAACAAGAGTGAATTTGGAAATGCCAAAGTAAATGTTATCAATAGCGATTCATTGCTCTTGAAGAATATCCCTTCTTCTTTTATATCATTCATGTCTCATAATGACTCAGTCACAAAACTTCCTAGTGGATTTATTAAAAATGCAGAAACTGATAGTTGTCCTAATGCAATAGCTAGTGATGAAACAAGAAAAATATATGGTGTTCAATTCCATCCGGAAGTAAACGATACTGAATTTGGACAACAAATAATTAGAAACTTTTTATTTGAAATAGTAAAAGCTGACAAGAATTGGACAATGGAGAACTTTATTGAAGATAAGGTTAAAGAAATAAAAGAAAAAGTAAAACCAGATGAAAGAGTTTTGTTGGGCTTATCTGGTGGAGTCGATAGTTCAGTTACAGCTGCATTACTTTCTAAGGCGATAGGTAAGAGACTTACCTGTGTGTTTGTAAATCATGGATTGCTTAGAAAAAATGAAGTTAAAGAAGTAATAGATACTTTTAAAAACTTTGATTTAGATTTTAAATATGTCGATGCTTCTAATGATTTTTATAAAGCTTTAGCTGGTGTTACAGAACCAGAAGAAAAAAGAAAGATAATTGGAAAGTTATTCGTAGAGACATTTAGAAAGGAAGCTGATAAGTTAGGCAAAATTGACTATTTAGCTCAAGGAACAATTTATCCTGATGTGGTTGAATCGGGTTTAGGTGGAAACTCGGCTAAAATTAAATCCCACCATAACGTCGGTGGATTACCGAAAGATATTGGTTTCAAAGGACTTGTAGAACCTTTGAGATACTTGTTCAAAGACGAGGTAAGAAGAACCGGTTTGTCTTTAGGATTGCCTGAATCTTTAGTCTTTAGACAGCCTTTCCCAGGACCAGGGTTAGGAATAAGAATTATAGGAGAAGTAACAGCTGAAAAAGTAAAGATAGTTCAGGATGCTGATTATATTTTAAGAGAAGAGATTAAGAATGCGGGTTATGATAAACAAATCAGTCAGTATTATGCTGCTTTGACTAATATGAAAACTGTAGGTGTTCAAGGCGATGGTAGATCATATGATTATGCTGTTGTTATAAGAGCAGTCAAAACAATCGATTTTATGACTGCTAAGCCTTTTGATTTGCCTTATTCGATTTTGACTAGAATTGCAGATAGAATTGTAGATGAAGTGGACCATGTGAGTAGAGTCTTCTTCGATTACACATCTAAACCACCTGCAACAATTGAGATGGAATAGTTTGACTTCTCTCGATTAAAGCTATAAAAAGCATAAGGTTTGATTTAAAATATATATCGACTTTGGAGGCTAAACAGCATGTCTTTTAAAATATTGTCTGTTAACTCTGGATCTAGTTCTATTAAATGTAAATTATTTTTAATGCCTGAAAGAAAGCTATTAGCTTATTTTGTTGTTGAAAGATTAGGCACTAATTCGACATGCAAAGTGACTATCGAAGGTAAAGATGCTCAAGTGTATCCTATGAGTGGAAAGACACTTATAGATGCTGTGGATTGCATAATTGATTTGATGGTTACTACAGGTGTTGTTAATGATTTAAGTGAAATAAAAGGAATCGGGCATCGTGTGGTTCAAGGTGGAGATTATTTTGATGATGCTGTAGAATTCAATGCTGATGTAGAACAAAGAATATTAGATTTAGTTCCTTTGGCTCCATTGCACAACCCAGCAAACTTAGCTTGTTATAGAGAATTTAAAAAGAAGATTCCAAATGTTGGTGAAGTCGCTGTTTTTGATACGACTTTGTTTTGCCATTTGCCAGATGATGAGAGATATTATCCTATAGACTATGATTTGACTGAAAAATATCACATAAGAAGGTATGGCGCACACGGAATATCACACAAATATCTATATAATAAATGCGTAAAAGATTATTTTAATAATGTTTTTTCTAATAAAAACATCATTACCATGCATATAGGAAATGGTGCATCTTTATCCGCATTTAAAGATGGAGTTTGTATCGCTACTTCCATGGGTTTGACCCCTTTGGGTGGGGTTATGATGGGAACTAGATGTGGTGATTTAGATCCGTCTATTGTCACTTATATCGAGGATATTTCTGGAATGTCTTCAGGTCAAATAGAATATATTTTGACAAAGCATTCTGGATTATTAGGTGTATCTGGAATTAGCAACGATGTAAGAGACATTAAGAAAGCTATCGATGAAGACAATAATAAAAGAGCACTTCTAGCTAAGGATTTATTCTTACATTCGATAGCAAAACAAATAGGATCATATTATGTAGAATTAGGCAGAATCGATGCCTTAGTATTTTCTGGTGGAATCTTTGAAAACTGTGTTTCTTTTAGAAAAGGGTTAGTCGATATTTCTAAAGAAGCATTGGGATTGGATTTGAACGACAAAGCTAATGAAATCATGAAGAATGGAAAGGAAGGGCTTATTTCTACCGATAATAAATCTAAAGTTTCCATGGTTGTTATTCCTACTGATGAGGAATTGATGATTGCTATAGAAACAGCGAGGATTTTAAAATTACAATGAAAAATTACAATGTAAAAGGTCTTGTGGGAAGAGTATCTATTGATACTGATTGTTTTATTAAAGCTTTAAATGATAAAAAAGATATCATTCTTTTTGTCAGTGGAAACAACTGTCCCAGATGTACTTTATTAGAAAATGAAATAAAAGAACATCCTGGTGTATTAATCTTTGAAATGAAGTATGAGGATTATAAGAAAGCCTCGAATTTATTTAATGACTTGCCTTTTGTTTATTCGTTTCCGACCGGCTTATTGATAGAAAATGGAAAGGTGATTTTATCTGAGCCTATGTCTAGCAAACCAGTAGATGAATTTTATGAATTGTTAGTTTCAAGATTAGATACTAATACAATTGATATTCAAAATCCATTCGATCCTGTGTTTGCTAAAGATGGATCATTGAGAAGGTATAAAACTAGTATTACATCTATAGATAAGCTCTAGAAAAACATTTTAAAAATAATCGATATCAGTTGATATGACTAAGACAAATATTAATTAAATTAAATATTGACGCAAATAAAAAACAGGGTTCAGCATTGTTGAATCCTGCTTTTATTATTCTTAGATTAATTTACTTCATTCTTCTTTTAGTCATTTCTGAGAATTTCTGAAGGAATGAAGAATAATCACCACGCCAATCGAGGAATGTCCCATCCTTTGTAATGGCTATGATTCTAGTTGCGATAGTTTCGATAAATTCACGGTCATGAGATTGGAAAGCTAAACCACCACGGAATTTTATCAAGGCCTGGTTCAATGATTGAACGGATTCCAAATCCAAATGATTGGTGGGATCGTCGAAGATATAGAAGTTAGATGGCTTCATCATCATTCTAGTCAGTCTCAATCTTACCTTTTCTCCTCCAGATAAAACATTGACAGGTTTTAATGCTTCATCACCAGAGAATAACATTCTTCCTAAGAATCCTCTGATATAAGAATCTAACTGCTCCTTTGAATAGGGTCTAAGATAATCTACTAAAGAACATGTCACATTTTCAAATTCGGAAAAGTCATTGGGGAAGTAGTCTTTAGTTACTGTGATACCCCATTTGAATCTTCCTTCATATTTCTCATTCCTTCCGGCAATGACATCGAATAAAGCAGATATTATTGAAGTGTCATCGCTGATAAATGCTACTTTTTCGTTGTGATTTAAAGTGAAAGAAATGTCTTTGAACTTTCCTTCGACTGATAAATGGTGTACTTCTAAACAATCGTTTCCAATTTCTCTCTCAGGTCTGAAATCGATAAATGGATATTTTCTTGATGATGGCTTGATATCATCTAAGGTGATTCTATCGAGCATTTTCTTTCTAGAAGTGGCTTGTCTCGATTTAGCGGCATTAGCAGCAAATCTAGCGATGAAGTCTTTTAATTCTTTGATTCTCTCTTCTTTTTTAGCGTTGTCTTCTCTAGATTGTTTCAAAGCTAATTGAGAAGATTCGTACCAGAAGTCATAGTTTCCGATGAATGGGGTAATCTTTCCATAATCGACATCCAACATTCTTGTACATACTTTATTTAAGAAATAACGATCGTGTGATACAACTAGAACTGTATTTTCATAGGTTGAAAGATATTCTTCTAACCAATCTGCTGCCATAGGGTCAAGACCATTTGTAGGCTCATCCATCAAAAGGTAGTCAGGATTTCCAAACAAAGCTTGTGCCAATAATACTTTGACTTTAATCTTTTCATCCAAGCCTTTCATAGGAACGTCATAATCCTCTGAAGGGACACCCAATGATGAAAGTAATGTCTCGATTTGTGAATCTGCATCCCATCCACCTAAATCTGCAAATTCACCTTCTAATTCTCCTGCTTTAATTCCGTCTTCTTCAGAGAAATCAGGTTTGGAATAAAGAGCATCTTTTTCTTCCATAACTTCAATCAGTCTAGGATTTCCTAACAAGACTGTTCTTCTAACGGTCTCTTCGTTGTAGGCATCGTGATTTTGCTTTAAGACTGAAAGTCTTTCGTTGTTATCTAAAACGACTGCTCCTTCGGTTGGCTCTAAATCCCCGGAGAGAATTCTTAAAAGTGTAGATTTTCCTGCTCCGTTAGCACCGATTATTCCGTAGCATTCGCCTTTTTGAAAAGTTAGAGTAAGTCCGCTGAATAATTTTCTTCCACCGAACTGCATTCCTAAGTTGTTGACTGCAAACATTTCTAGTTGTTTTCCTTTACTGTGAGTGAGGCTTTATAGTCGATGACAGCTTTATCCAATGCTGCTATCAAAGCTGGAACTTCATCCAACGACTTTAAAGTAGCTCCACTTGCGTTAGCATGTCCACCACCTCTGAATTGAGCTGCAATTTTATCGATTGCAACAAATTTAGAGCGAATGGATACTCTAAATGTGTTGTCTTCCTTGTTCTCAGTTATGGATGCTGTGATGAAGAGACCATCTAAATCTCTAAATTCATTGACGAACATCTTTCCGTCGATTGGTGTAATTCCGAGATTATTCAAATCGGCATCAGTCAAAATGTAGTATCCGACTCCATGCTCGGTGAACTTTGTGTTGTTCAAAACAAACTTCAAATTTTCAAAATCCTTTTTTGTTTTCTTATACATCTTGTTGTAGACATCGTTCATATCTATACCTAAATCGACTAAATCTCCAACAATTCTAAATGTTGCTGCATCTGTGGGGTCATATAAGAATCTCCCTGAATCTCCGACTATTCCAGAGAACAAAGCTTCAGCTGATTCCTTTGGAATGGTGTAGTGGTTAGAACGGGACAATTCGAATAAAGCAACGATTTCTGATGCGGCGATGATATCGGGGTAAACGATGTTCAAATCACCATATCTATCAACTTCAGGGTGATGATCAATCTTTATTTTGAAAGTTGATCTTCCCATGGTGTTATCACTTACTCTTTCAGTGTTTGCACAATCGGTTATGATTGCGAGAAATGGACCTTGGGCAAACCAAGATTCCTCTAGTTTCTCAGGAGTTGGATACAATGATGGACACCATTTCTCACTTCCTTCTCCTACAAAATGAACCTCTTTCTTAGGAAAGTTTGCTTTGATCCAATAGACTAAACCCATTTGTGATCCAAAGGCATCAAAATCAGGCTTTACATGACGATAAACTACGATTCTGTCATATTCTTTTATTTTCTTTTCTAATTCTTTGAATTGTTTACGAATTTTTGCATAATCAAATTCCATAAAATAAGACCTCCAATTTAATACGATGAATTTCAAAAAGATTTTAACATATATTTATAGTTAGGTAGCTTTGTAGGTGATTTGTATGAGGTTTCTTTTCCTATACTTTGTTTTAATAAGATGGTAAATAGATAGCAAAATAAGCATATTATTATTTGGTAGTGAATAAAAAACTAATAAAATTATTTTTTGATAGTTGAATTGATTGAGAAAATCGAGTATATTCTTTCAGCTTGATAAATGGTCCAGTAGCTCAGTTGGATCAGAGCAGCTGCCCTCTAAGCAGCGGGCCGGCAGTTCGAGTCTGCCCTGGATCACCATTATAGAAACAACAACTTCGGTACAAAAGTATCGAAGTTTTTTCTTTTAAGTGATTTATAAAAATCGAAGATAAATTAGAAAAATACTATTGTGAGAGACAATCTTTTAAAATGAAAAGCTGAGAAATAATTAAAAAGATTCTGTATGACTAGACTTAATAAAGTCATGATTATTAAGCAATCATAAAACTAGTTTGAAATATGATGAACCGATCATTAATTTTATTTTTTTGCTATCCTTTGTATTTCTAACTCATCTTATAATCTAATTCATATTTAGTATTTTAATAAAGTGTTTTCTTTACTAGTAGATTTTACAAACATAAATAACTTTTGCATATATAATGTATTTGTTTGAAGCTTTTTGCGTGCTTTTAAGGAGGAAACAATGGCTGATAAAGAAGTAAAGACAGTAGAAGACTTGACTGACCTTTTGATTCGTGTACGTAAAGCTCAAAAGGAATATAGTGAGTATTCTCAAGAACAAGTAGACAAAATATTTAAGGCTGTAGCCTTAGCTAGTGATAAGGTTGCCCTGAAATTGGCTCAAGATGCAGTTATTGAGACTGGCATAGGTAATGTAGAGGACAAGGTTATCAAGAATAAATACGCTTCTGAGTTTATTTATTCCGAGTATAAGAATGTAAAGACTGCAGGAATTATTGAAAAGACTGATTCTTATCTCAAGGTTGCAGAGCCTTTGGGAGTCTTGGCTGCTGTTATTCCAACAACTAATCCTACTTCAACTGCTATATTTAAGATTCTTTTAGCTTTGAAGACAAGAAATGGATTGATTTTCTCTCCTCACCCTCGTGCTAAGAAATGCACAATCGAAGCCATTAAGGTGTGCTATGAAGCAGCTTTGAAGGCTGGTGCTCCTAAGGATATCATCGGTTGGATAGATGAACCTTCAATCGATACATCTAAGTTGTTGATGAAGGAATGTGATTGTACTTTGGCAACAGGTGGACCTGGAATGGTAATATCAGCTTACTCTTCTGGAAAACCTGCTATTGGTGTTGGACCTGGAAATGCCCCTGTGGTGATTGACTCAACTGCTGATTTAGATGCTGCAGCCGCTTCTATTATTCATTCTAAATCATTTGATAATGGAACTATTTGTGCTTCTGAGCAGAATTGTATCGTAGTTAAAAGTGTCTATGATGAATTCAAGAAGTCTTTAGCATATCATGGTGCTTATTTCATTCCTGCTGAGGATATGGACAAAGTTAGAAAGGTTATTATGGTTCCTTCTAGAAACAATCCTAATGTTTGTTCAGTCAATCCTTCTATTGTCGGTAAGACAGCATATGAAATTGCTAAGATAAGCGGAATTGAGTGCCCTGAAACCACACGTATTTTGGTAGGAGAAATTCCTGCTTTCGATTACGCAGAAGGATTTGCTCACGAAAAGCTTTCACCTGTTCTTTCTTTGATTCCTGCAGAATCATTCGAGAAGGCTGTTGAGATAGCGGAAGATGTCGTGGAACATGGTGGACATGGTCACACAGCTGATCTTTACGTCAACCCTAATCAAACAAAGAAAATTGATTATTTTGCCGAGAAGATTGAAACTTGCAGAATTCTTATAAATATGCCTTCTGCACAAGGTGGAATAGGTGGCATTTACACAGATGCTATCCCTGCTTCTTTGACTTTGGGATGTGGAAGCTGGGGTGGAAACTCTACATGGCAAAATGTCGGAGTGTCTAATCTCTTAAATATTAAAACTGTTGCTATTAGAACAGATTCTCCTGCAATTTTAGTGACACCTAAGGTTGAAGTTGGCGATAATGCTTTAAAAACATGTGTTCGCTTAGCTGCAAAGAATCATAAGGTTAAGAAGGTTGCTATCGTATTCAACGAAGCTTCTAAAGTCGAAGCAAACAAGGTCAAGAATAGATTTGTTAAAGCTGGATTCAAAGCTATTAATTGCTTCCTTGGAGAAGAATTGTCTCATGCTGCTGTCGCTAAATGTGCTAAAGCAGTAAATGCACAAGGTGGAAATTTAATAATAGCTGTTGGTGGAAACAAGGTTATCAGCTTTGCTAAATTGATAAGAGTATTAGCTAATAATCCTAAAGCTGATTTTGAAGATCTTTCAATGAGTGCCATAGCTTCATCAAAACGTATAGTTGAGTTCCCGGAAAATAACTATCATTTGATGGTTATCCCCACTTCAATATATGCTGATTTAGCTTTCAAAAATGTTGCTTTCTATGAAGAGAAAAAGAACATCAACACTTTAAATGATGCCACATTAATTCCTACTGTTGTATGTCTTGATAAGAAGTTGTTAGGTCATGATGATGAAGAACAAATCAAGACTTTCTATTCATTAGGAAATGCTATTTCATCTTATATTTCAATCAATGCTAATTCGATGACTGATGATCTTTCTATGAAAGCTATCAAGGCTGCTAAATCCTTGTTTGGAAAGAAATTCACCTCTTCTAAAGCTTTGGAATTGACTATGTATGCCTCTGAAGCTGTTGCAAATACAAATGGTGGATTGTTTGAGAGTTTATCTTCTGCTATCTCAGAAACATATCATGTCGATGTCAAGGCTGCAGGAAATCTCGTTTTGGGACATGTTCTCCAGTTGTTTGATACAGATTCAATCATTTCCAAGATGGGAACAAATTGTAATTACGTAAAACCTGTTGGAAAGAAGAAGCTAGCAGATATTGCTATTAAGCTCGGACTTGAAATAGAAGATGAATCTGATTCTGTTAAAGTTTTAAAAGATTGGTTGGATACTTTGAGAGTTCAATTGCATCTGCCTTCAACATTCGCAGATCTTGGAGTCACTCCAGTACGTGTTAAGAAATTAGCTAATTCAGCTGCTGTCTTAGCTTTTGAAAAGAGTGGTACTTCTGCTTCTCCTATCTATCCTAGAATAGATGGATTAGAGAAGTTTATACTCGGGCTTTAATTGATACAGCCATGGTTAAATGCCATGGCTTTTTTGATATACTAATAACGTTTGTGGGAGGTGTATTATGGATTTAATATTAGCGAAGAAAAATAAGAAAATATATAAGAATGGTGATTATTTAACCAAAGTTTTCAATCATGATGAAATATCAAAATCTACAGTTTTTAAAGAAGCTTTATATTCTTCTGTAGCTGAGAGTACAAGTCTTCCTATTCCACATGTTTTAAAAGTATATTCTCTTGGAGATGACTGGGCTATAGATTCGGAATATATTGAAGGTGAGACTTTGGAAGAGATGATACTAAAGAATCCTACCGATTATAAGAAATACATTGATATTCTTATCGATTGGCAGTTAAAGATTCTATCTATCACTGTCGATGGATTGCCTAATATGAAAGATAAATTCAACTCTAGAATTTCTAGATTGGGGAAAAGAACAGATGTTCATATCGATGCCACTATTAGATATGAATTACATATAGCGATGAATAGATTATCAGCTGATAAAGTCCTTTGCCATGGTGATTTTGTCCCTGATAATTTGATGGTCACACCAGAAGGAAAGTTTTATATATTGGATTGGGCACATTCAACTGTTGGAAATAAAGAGCCAGATATAGCTAGAACATATTTGAATATGCTTTTGGATGGACATAAAGATTGGGCTGAATATTATTTAAAGTCTTATACAAACAGAACTGATACAGCCATTCAACAAATAGAATCGTGGTATCCGGAAGTGGCAGCTACGATGATGAATCAATTTGATAGCGAAAAAGAAAGAGAATTCCTTCTTTCAGTTATCAATGGAATCGAGTTTGCCTGATGACTGAATTATTTGTTTTTGATGTCGATGGAACTTTGTCTGTCGATAATTCTCCTCTTACCGATTTAGATAAAAGAGAGATTAACAAGCTTTTAAGCCATGGATACTCAGTCGCTATCGCAAGTGGAAGACCCTTGTGTGGTATTAAAGTTGTATTAGATCAATTGATGGATTCACCAAATAAATTTGCTATATGTGCAAATGGTGCAGAAGTCTTCGATGGTAATGGAAAACAAATATCTAAGCATTGCTTAAAGTTTAAAGATTATCTGCATATTTATAATAGATATAAATCAAAAGATAGAACGATTTATCTATATAAAGGGAATGTTTTAGCTAGTTTTGATAAAGGTAAATTTATAGACATGGAATATAATTGGAATTTCATGGAAAGATTTGTTGACTTGAATAAAGTTAAGATGGACGATGATGAATTTATAACAAAGATGGAAATAGGATCTGAATCAGAGGATTCAGCAAAGCTAGAAAAAGAGATTTTACCTGATGATTGGATGACTTATAACGTTGTTAGAAGTGGTGATACATTTATAGAGATGGTCCATAAGTCAGTTGATAAAAAGACTGGTGTAACTAATGTTATGAGCTATATTGGAACTACCAGAGAGCATGTCCATGTCTTTGGCGACTCTATGAATGATCTCTTGATGATTAAGGAATTTGATGGAATTGCGATGGGTAACGCTTTGCCTATAGTAAAAAAATACGCTAAAAAAATAACCAAATCCGTATCTGAAGACGGAGTTGGTTATGCTTTGAGTACTTGGTTTAAAGAATATTAATCTTATTCGCCTAAGGCTTTTTTTGAATCTTCTTCTAATATTCCATTTAGCTTCTCAATATCAGGCTTTGTCAAAAGGAATACACCGAAGATATTTCTCGACAAATTGTTGTAATCCAATCCGTAGCCGATAAGATAATCTTCACCTTCATATCTTAGTCCGTAGTAATCCACGGGTACATCGTATTTTCTCTTTGCTGGTTTGTCGACTAAGAATACTGTAGTGATGGATTTCACACCTCTTTTTTCCTTTAGATACTTAACTAAGTAATAGGTGGTCAATCCTGTATCGACTACATCATCGACTAAAATTACATCTCTACCCTTAATATCTGTAGTGATATCCATTTTCATTTTCAATTCACCGGTGGATTGAGTCCCTGAATAAGAGGATACAGACATAAAATCGATTGAGACTATAGTCTTCATTTTTCTTACGATATCGCACATGAAAGGTGCGCCACCTTTCAATATTCCAACTACGACAGGAAGTGTCTGTGAATTTTCAAATTTAGCATCTAATTGTTTTGCGATGGTAGTGCAAATAGATTCAATGTCATCTCGATCCAATAATCTTTTGCCAACTAAAATTTTCTTATCCATAGTTTTTCTCCGTTTTAAAAAAAGAAATCCCTATTAACATAATACAAAAACTAGTTAGATTTTGCGTGTCATCGCTTACAATAAAAGGGTCTTCTCTTTTTTCTCTATAAATCTATGCGTTATATCTATATAACCAGCGTCTGTCAGTTTATAAAGTCTTTGGTTTGTCGTAGGAGAATCTAAAGGACCTTTGGATTTGATCCAAGGGCCGATTTTATAATAATCTAAGACCTTGCTTTCCCATAATATCTTCCAAGCTTTTGGAGCACCGGAATACATGGCGGTTTTTAATTCTGGATATGTTTTATGAATATGTTCTGCTAGTCTTTTTATTTCTTCAGGATTGCAATCTCCACCACTTAAAAGAACACAGGAAATACCTGTATTCTTTTTAATTAATTCATCAATCTTATCGGTTGTCAAATCGGATCCGATATCTTGTTGGAGATATGCTGAATGACATCCTGGGCATCTATAAGGACAATTTGTTATATTTATATCTAAACTTATTTCATCGGGGATTTCAGAGAATACTACAGCTGTTTCAATATATTTCAGCATTATTGAATATTGTCGGCGTAGTAACGTCTCTTAGCTTCTCTTTGACGAGCTTCGGAGAAGTTGGATACACGCTTGAGATAACCGATGACTCTGGTTAGATAATCGAGATTGGTAGAGCCACATTTAGGACATGCTTTTAAGTTTTGCTTTGAAATGTGTCCACAATCATTGCAGACAGTGTTTGGAATGTTGAATGTGAAGTAGTTGCATCCATCCTTGACTGCAACTTTCATCAGCATTTCATATTGAGCCTTGGAAAGATGCTCATCCAAGTTCATATGCAAAGCAGATCCACCATCCAAGCATCCTGTGAAATCTTTGCCCATCAATTCAAATTTTTCGAGAGGTGTGGTATGTGTATCTTCGACGATGTAGAAGTATGAATTATATACATCACGAGGTACCCAATATCCATCTTCTTTGTCCCATTTTGCATTCTTTACACCCAATGATTCGGCAGGAACAAATTCAGTGTTGAATTTGCAGTGAGGCTGACGGTCTCTCTTGTTCAAATCTTTAATTGTGGTAAGAATATCTATTGCGTACTGCTTGTAATTCTCATCGTCAGGACTAATTCTATAGCCTAAGAATTCAGCTCCTTCTACAAATCCATTAATTCCGATGGTGAGGAATTGCTTATCCAAATTGATAAATCCTTCATTGTAGATTTGAAGCATTCCATTGTTATAGTAATCCCAAACTATATCGTTGAATGCAGACAAATACTTGTGAACTCTCTCAGTGATTTCAGTTATTCTTTCTTTGAGAGTTACTTTGCATCCCTCATTTTTCCAGTCTTGAACGATTCTGTTCAAATTCAGAGTGATAACACCTTTAGAACCGGTTTCGATTCCACCAGCACCTAAAGTATAGGAGAACTCGTTGTTCTCTAAAGCGTTACGCAAACGGCAGCATGATGCTAAGGCATCAGGTGAATCGGATTGATAGATGAAGAAAGAATGTCCTTCAGCTAACATTTCAGCACAGAATTCAGCATTTTCTTTATCTTTGTAATCACCATTTCCGTCGTTCAAAAGATTGAATGTCTCGACAGGGAATGTCATAACTTCATGAGTTCTCTCTTTGTTGAACCACTTCATAAAGAGCTTTTGTAAAACGTTGACTGATTCCCAGCATGGTTTGTCACCATCGGGGAAGAAGAAGCCTTTGAAGATGGCTTCAAAGTAATACTTATCAAAATATGCGATGTTCCAAAAGACTGATTGATTTCCACGAGCTGCGGCAGGTTGATTTACGGTGTATACGACTTGTTGGAACATGTTCTCAATCTTTCCTTTGAGAGTTAAATCTCCAGAGACTCTAAATTCGATGACTTTATCTAAACGCTTGTAATAGTCTTGGCCGTAGTCGATACGAAGGAAATGATCCAAATAGGTTAAGAATTCTGGTGTAGCTGTAGCTCCTGCAAATTGAGCAGCTACACAAAAAACGAGGTTGATAAATGATCCACAGAATGAATCTGCGTGCTTAGGAGCTCCGGAAGTACCGGAGAGTTTTGTCAATCCGTTTAAAACAAACGGATACAAAGAAATTGAGCAGCAATAAGGGAATATTGATGTTTCATCATGCTTATAAATGATATGACTCTTTAAGTCTTTAATGTATTGATCTGCAAGTTCGGGTCCGAATTTTTCAGTCAATTTTTGACGCATCAATTCACGATTGAGGTCGATCATATCCTTCTTTGGAAGCTCAGTAGCCATTGTAGCGATGTTCTTTGTGGTAACATTTGCATTTGGATCATATTTAGATCCTGTAGCAGCATTGGATGCTTTTTCATATGATTGGATGAAGTCTATTTTTTGTTCTGTACTCATTTTTTATTATCTCCTCTTATAACCCATTATCTAAACTAGTTTAACGCCTAGTCTTTATTAGGTAAAAGAAACATACACTAATTTGTTAACTTCTTAAAGACCATTTTTTAAGTACTTTATTACTAGTAATTAGTAGTAATACAACCATTAAACAATTAGTAGGTTGCTTCTTTTAAAGAATGGCTTACTTTACTATAGAGTGGACAACCTATTCAATTATAAACAAATGTGTAAACCTCTTTACTGAAAATTACATTTATAAAAAACCTTAATTTTTAATTGATTTTGATTTTGATATTTCATCTTCCAAGGAAATGAATAGAATTGTAGTTATATAATTCTTCCATAAGAGAGAGGAGAGAATATGAAATACACTAAAGATGGGATTATTGAAAAAGCTAAAGAATTCATAAAAGGAATCTTTAAAGAAGATTGCACAGGGCATGATGTGTATCATACTTTGAGGGTTTATAGGACAGCATTAGAAATTCAAGAAAAGGAAGGTGGAGATTTGTTCTTAGTAAGCATCGCTTCCTTGCTACATGATGTTGATGACTATAAATTGGTCAAAGATAGAAAAGAAACAGATGATCCTTACTTGAATGCTAAGGAATTCATGAATTCTGTAGAATTGGATGAAGAATTCCAAAAGCAAGTGATAGAAATCATTTCCTCAGTATCTTTCAAAGCTAATGAAACCGTCACGCCGAAGACAATTGAAGGAAAAATAGTCCAAGATGCAGATAGGTTGGACGCTATTGGAGCCATAGGAATAGCGAGAGCTTTTGCTTATGGTGGGCATAAGAATTCGCCATTATATAATCCTGATGAAAAGCCGATGGAAAACATGGATTTTGAAATGTATAAGAAACATCGTGGATCTACTATAAATCACTTCTATGAAAAACTGCTGAAATTGAAGGATATGATAAATACTGAGACTGGGAAAAAGATCGCCATTGTTAGAGATGCTTTTATGAAAGAGTTTTTAGCTGAATTTTACAAGGAATGGTCAGAATAGAAATTTTGTTTTATGTATATAAGTTGTTGTTATATGGCAAATAAAAAATCCACCGATGATTAGGTGGATTTTTAAACTCGATTACTTAATCTTCTCAACTTTGATTTGAGGTACTAACTCGTTGAATAACTCTAATGAGCCAAAGCCGTGTGAGAAGGCAGTAGCACCGCCAGCAGCGGCCATCCACTTCATACAAGTAACGATGTCTTGCTTTTCGACAATACCCTTGATGAATCCAGCAATTGAAGAATCACCAGTTCCGACAGGGTTGATGAACTTGTAGCCTTTAGCAGCAGAGATGAAGTAGACGGATTTGTCTTGTGCAAAGAAGAAAGAGCCACGTCCTCCCATTGAAACTACGACGTTCTGAGGTCCTTGGTCTAATAGCTCAAGACCTCCAGCGACAATCTCTTCATCGGTTGTCACTTTATGTCCGATAAGATCTCCGAGTTCTTGATCGTTAGGCTTGATAAAGAGAGGATGGTTCTTGAAAGTAGCTTTTAAAGCATTTCCTACTGAATCGACAATTGTGGTGCAGCCTATGGAGCTGATATGATCCATCAAATCTGCATACAAAGTTTCCTTCTCTTGTCCGAGTGATCCGGATAATACTAGGATGTCATCTTTCTTTAAGTTCTTTTGAAGGTAATCATAGATTCTATTCAATTCAGAATCTTTGATCTTAGGAGCTTTAGGATCTAAACGAGTATCAGTATCAGCTAAGATGATGATATTCATTCTGGATTCAGCTTCAGTTTCTAGATAGATAGCCTTGTTAGGTCCATAGGTGTCTTCGACAATCTTTTTGATTTCTTCACCGATAGGTCCACCTACAGCGACCATAGGAATGTTATCGACTTTGAGGTTGGTGAGCATTGAACCGACGGATATACCCTTTCCTCCGATTCTTTTCTCCCAACTGACAGGACGATTGACATCACCTATGACAAGTGGCTTTCCATCCAAATTTAACCTGTAATCGATACAGGGTGCGACAGTCAACGTGTAAACCATAATTCTATTTTCCCCCAACAGTATTGTGAATACGATTTGAATTATAGGATTGTTTTATCTATTTTTCTAGGATTTTATATATGTATATAAAGGTTTGTATATTTTAAATAATAAAAGTAGGTGATTAAGTATAGCTATAACGTTTTTATAGAGTTTATATCGTATTGTAATTAATCTCACAATATAGGATTGGTAAGCATTCATAATCAGTATCTTTGCTTTGGATATATAAAGTATATTTTTTGAATTCCCCAAAGATAAAGTTTCCAATAGCAGAACAGTATTTATCCCATCCATCTTCCATAGCTGCTTCTTGTGAATCGTTTATAAATTTAGAATCTGCTTCATGTCTAGCTCTTATTTCATTGGCTTTTTCCAAACTAACTTGTTATCATTCCGCCATACATTTCATCTACTTTAGCTCTAGCATATGTTCTTTTACGAGCATTGAGCACTTCTTCATTATATGTATAGTAAGTTTTGTTGCTATATTCTTTAAAATCAATTTCTTTAGATATATTTACCTTCTATCTTTCCCATGTAAACACAGATAGCGCATTGACCTGGTAATACGATCAATTGACTTCTCAATGGGATAAATTCACATGGATATTTGTAGGAAATCCAATCGTTTTCTTTTGGTGCAAAACGAATGATATTGTTCATAATTTCCTCCATTATGGCTCTACCTGAAAGAAAGGTTGTTTACGTTATCGTAGAGCCACGGCTAAATCATAAAAATATGTGTGCTTTAAAAGTGCTAAAGTGTTGAAAAGGCTTTTATCTTTAATTTTTATTGGAACAAAATTATATTTGCTATCAAAAACCTTAGGAGGAAATATATGGCTAAGATTTTAGAAAAAGATGCTTTAACTTTCGATGATGTGTTGTTGGTACCGCAATATTCGGAAATCACGCCTGATATGGCAGATGTTTCTACTAAGTTGACTAACACTTTTAAAATGAATGTTCCATTTTTATCTGCTGCAATGGATACAGTCAGTGAGCACAAGCTTGTCACTGCTTTAGCATTGGCTGGAGGACTTGGAGTTATTCATAAAAACATGTCTATAGCTGATCAAGCCAAAGAAGTTGAGATGGTCAAGAATTATGAGTTTGATAATGAGAAGTATAAAAGAGCATTAATAGATAAAAAAGGAAGACTTTGTGTAGGTGCTGCTATCGGTGTGACAGCTGATATGATGGATAGAGTTCATGCCTTGATGGATGCTGGAGTGGATGTGTTTGTCTTAGATTCAGCTCATGGTGATTCTAAGAATATAATAAATGCTATCAAGAATTTGAGATTGGAATATCCTAGCATGGAATTGATTGCTGGAAATGTTGCCACCTACGAAGGTGCTCTGGATTTGATGAAAGCCGGAGCGTCAGCAGTTAAAGTTGGAATGGGTCCAGGTTCTATATGTACTACAAGAATTATTGCTGGAATTGGTGTTCCACAACTTCAAGCTGTAATGGATTGTGCTAGAGCATCAAAAGAGATGAATATCCCTATCATTGCAGATGGTGGAATTAAATATTCTGGAGATGTCGTAAAAGCCTTGGCTGCCGGTGCAAATACAGTGATGTTGGGTGGATTGTTTGCAACTTGTGAAGAAGCACCTGGCGATATATATGAATCTAATGGAAAAAAGTATAGAACTTATCGTGGAATGGGTTCTATAGAAGCAATGGCTAAAGGATCTACTGATAGATACTTCCAAACAGGTCATAAGAAGTTTGTAGCCGAGGGAGTTCAGGGGATTGTCGAAGTAAAAACCACAGTTGAAGAATTAGTCTTCCAATTAATAGGAGGACTGAAAGCTGGAATGGGTTATTGTGGATCAAAGGATATTCCTACTCTTCAAGAAAAAGGAACATTTATAAAGATAACTAATAATGCATTATTAGAATCTCATCCTCATGATATCTCGATAGATAAAGGAGAGCCTAACTATTCAGTTAAGCTCAAATAAAAGATGATTCAATATTAGTTTTCAGCATTTAACAATTTTTGCTAATCCGCCTAGACTTGTTTCTTTGAAGTCTGTTGGAATCGCTTGACCTGTTTCACGCATAACAGCGATGACGTCATCGAAAGAAACTCTATTCTTTCTAGATGGTGCTATATCTTTAGCATATATATAAGATGTGTATGAATGAACTGCAGCCATGCCGTTTCTTTCAATACACGGAATTTGAACATATCCTCCTACAGGATCACAGGTAAGACCTAAGAAATGCTCCAAAGCTACTTCAGCTCCATATTCGATGTTGTACATAGAAAGCGAATCGGCATAACACATAGAAGCAGCAGCGAATGCACTGGCGGATCCAATTTCGGCTTGGCATCCTAGCATAGCCCCGGATATGCCGGCCATCTCTTTTATGAAGTTACAAAACAATGCTCCTACTAAGTATGATCTAACTAGTAAAGACCAATCGTAGTGCTTGTTTTTATAGAGATAATAGAGACATGCGGGTACGACACCAGCAGCGCCGCATGTCGGAGCTGTAACAATAATTTCACCTCTGGCATTGGCTTCACTTACAGCATAAGCATATGCAGTAAGGTAAAGCAGAGTGTTGTTTTCTTTTTCGGATTCCCTCTGTGCTGATTCGTATATATCTTTAGCGACTGCTTTTAAATGAAGTTTTCCGGGAAGATAACCAGTCGTATTCAATGATAATTCGAGGGTGTTGAAAGAATCTTTTAATAGTTTTTCACCATAGCTAAAGATTTCTTTTCCTTCATACTCCTCTATCACTTGATAAGGGTTTGAAAGTCCTCTTTGAGCCATATAGATATTTAATTCACTAGCTTTGTTAAACGGATAGACATCTCTAGGGGAATACTCCTTATCGACTTCTTTTATAGCTCCTCCACCTATACTTTCATATGAATTCCAAAGTATTGGTCTTCCTTTATAAAAAGCATCAAATCTTAAAGTGTTAGGATGTTTAGTCCTTGTGGTGGTGTCAAATATTATCTTTGTCGGATAACCAAGCAATGCTCTAGCTACTATATGATCAGTTCCATGCCCTTTTCCTGTTAAGGCTAAAGATCTATATAGAGTGACATCTATTTCGTCGCAAGGTTTATCGCCTAATAGAGAAAGAAAAGCTTTTGCAGCTCTGTATGGGCCTATGGTGTGGGATGAACTAGGTCCGTTTCCTTCAATCAATAATTCACGTAACGATTTCATAACATCAATATTATAAGACTTTGATCATGATTATAATCTTTAACAATAAAAGATAAACCTTAATAGTGCAACTTGGTTAGACTCTTTCTTTGTTCAAAAATAGTTATAACAAGAGTAAAATAAAAACAAGGTGGTTTATTAAATAATGAAACTTATATCTTTTGTTGTTTGCTGTTATAACTCTCAAGAATATATGAGAGATGCAGTAGACAGCCTTTTAAAAGGTGGAGAAGAAGTAGAAATCATCATAGTCGATGATGGATCTAAGGATGATACTCCTAAGATTGCTGATGAGTATGTTGAGAAATATCCTTCTATCGTTAAAGTTGTGCATCAACCTAACGGTGGTCATGGAGCAGGAGTCATGGCTGGTGTAAGATTGGCTACTGGTACTTACTTTAAGATTGTGGATTCAGATGATTGGGTGGATGATGAAGGATATCAAGAAGTGTTGAATACAGTTAGAAAGTTGGACGGCAAAGCTGATCTTATCGTCACTGACTTCCAATATTATCATGGAAAGAAACCAGTACAACAAAACTGTTACGATAAGAAGTTCCCTCAAAACAGAATTTTCAAGTGGAAGGAAGCTAAGAAACTTAGTTTGACTGAAAACATGTTGATTCAATCGCTTATGTATAGAACTGATATCTTAAAGACGGATGGATTGGATCTTCCTAACAAAGTCTTCTATGAAGATACGCTCTATATCTATCACAATTTGTTCTATGTAGATAACATCTATTATTTGCACAAGAATTTCTATTGTTACAATGTCGGAAGACCTGGACAATCAGTAGAGATGGATACATCTATTCGCCGCTATAAGGACTTCTTAAAGGTTGGAGAGCTTTGCTTCAAATGCAATGATCCTTATAAGTACAAAGCCGATAAAGCAAAGTTCTTTGCTTTATATCATCAAATTAGAATTTCATTCTATATGTGTATGTGTTATGCAAAGCTTAGACATACAAAAGAATCTAAAGCCGATTTGAAAGCTTGGCTCAAGACTTGCAAGGCAACAAATAAGAGATTGTATAGAAGAATCAGATATTTCTCAGTTGGATTCCCAATTAGTTTACCTAGAATCTTTGGATACTTGAATGCTAAGATTGCTTATAATATAGCTCAAAAGTTAGTATCATTTAACTAAAATAAAATAAAAACATCGACCTATCAATTGAGGTCGGTGTTTTCTTTTTGATTCATATTCTTTGGAAGAAGGATGTTAAGAACGTATATATTGTTATCCTTTATTGATATTTCACAGTCTCCAGAATAACTATCGACGATTCCTTTGATTGATTTAGTACCAAAGCCGTGATACATGGAATCACCTTTGGTAGTTTGTGGAAGTCCATCTTTAAAGTTTAATGTTCCTTTGAATGGATTGACTTCATGAATTAATATCATTCCCATACTTTCTCTCACAGCTAAAGAAATCTCACGTTGATCTTTAGGAAGTTCTTTTACAGCATCGATTGCGTTATCCATGATATTCATAAATAGAGAGTAGCAATCCGATTGTTTCATATTTGATAAGACTGAACCATCGGCTATTATAGATAGGTTTATGTTTTCTTTTTGAACTATTAAAGTTCTTTCAGCTATGACTAAATCTAAGATATCGTTTCCAGTTTTTATGCTATTACCAAATGCTGCGATTCTCCGATTCAATTCATCTACTTTGTCTTTAGAAATCAATAAAGTGCTTTCGCTTAATTCGTGTTTTAAATCATGAGCCAATATTTTCATATAGTCCATGTTCTCCTTAGAGATTTCTAATTGTTTCTTTTCTGATTCCCATATAGTTTTCATTTGAATATATGCTTCTGATATTTCTTTGCTCTTAAGCATTTCAAATTCGATGAACAACGTTAAGAAACAACATACCATATCGAACAAACAACCTACAATAAATAAAGTTAGGTTGCTAACTTTTACAAAGCTTTCATAAATCAAATTTAATATAGCAGTGCAAATAATCAAGATTATAGAGATAATCAATAATCTTGAATCTTTTATTATGAGTGTTTCATTCTTATGAATCTTCTTACCAAACATATTGTAAAAGATAGGAAGAGAAATAATCACAAAAGAAGCGTATATTCCATATATTCCATAATTGTTATCTACAAAGCTCGGGATTCCTTTTTCTATACTACCGATGACGATTTGAATTAACTTATAGGTGAAATGCTGCATTGCGTATCCAGCTGTTCCTAAAAACATTGCGGCCTGGATATTGACTTTGAAGCAAGCCATTAAAGATCCTATCAATCCAAAATAAGCGATGAAGAAGAATAAGATAGAGAAGATTATAGAAGTGACTGAATTGAAATAAGGAATGAGGCTCCAAGAATAGGCAAATCCAATAAAACAACTTAAACATAAAACTAACCACAGCCAAAAATAATTTCTTCTCCTTAGTTTGAAAACATAGACAGAAGTAGCTAATAATAATTCTCCGACAAAGGCAATTAGGGACCAAGCACCTTTGTTTGGAATTATTTCATCTGCCCCTTGGGTAAATAAGATTTTAGTAAATTCAATCATTTTCCACTGAAACCTGCCCAATGAGCCAAGCTAGTCATAAATGATTTTCTTCTAGGATGGCTTATTTGTAATGAATCTCCATTTGTCATCGATATATCCATTCCTTGGACATTCTTTATCTTCGCAAAATTGACTAAAGCTGAATTAGAGCAACGAATGAATCCATAAGGAGCGAGTTTTTCTTCATATTCGCTAAGTACTCCCCACACATAGATAGTGCCTTTCTCTGTATGAAATCCTAAAGAGTGACCGAAAACATCTATGTATAAGATATCTTTTGGATTCAACATCTCTAATCCATTCTTTGTTTTGACCATAAAGAGTGGACTTCTCTCATCTAATACTCTCATAGCTCTATCTAGTCTAAAAGACAATGAATCATAGTTATAGGGCTTTATTATGAAATCCAAAGCATTGACTTGATATCCTTTGACTGCAAACTGAGCCATTTTAGTAGTGAATATTATTATTACATCCTTATCCAACGATCTTAACTTTTGAGCTGCTTCCATACCATTGGAGTCTTTTAATTCGATATCCATCAAGACGATATCTGTGTCAGTTTTATAATTGCTTATAAAATCATTTCCATTGACGAATCTAGTGATATGAAATTCTCTATCTTTTTTAGAAAAATAGGTGGAGAGCATAGGAACTAATGAATTGTATTCGTAGTCTTCATCTTCTACAGCTACGATATTAATTATTTTTTCTTTTTCTATTTTCTTTTCATCCATTTTATAGCTAGCCTCCCACTATGTTTAAAATTGCCTTTATTTTAATGTTTATAGAAAAATGAAACAACCTAATAAAAAGAAACCCAAATGAATAAGATTAAGAAACCAAAAGAAAAACAATCTAATTTTTAAATAAAAACAATATTCATGCTTATAATAAGTCTTTGTTGTATTAACAAAAGGAGATCTTAAATGAATAAAGAATTAACATTAGAAGATGTCAAAGGATTTGAGAAAGATTTCGACAAGAATGGTAGTTTGAAGATTAGCAAGAATGCTGTTATGAGAAATGGAGTGTTCAACGCTGCATTCGATAGTGAAGAGACAAGAAACGTACCTTTCACTTTCTCAAATGAAGTAAAAGATATCGGTTCTATTACTAACCAAAAGCAATCTGGACGTTGCTGGATGTTCTCTGGATTGAATGTTCTTAGAATCCAAGCTATGAAGAAACTTCATGTAAAGGATTTGGAATTGTCCGAATCATACTTGATGTTCTGGGACAAGTTGGAGAAGTCTAACTATCAATTGGAATGTGTCCTAGATACTTTGGATGAGCCTGACAATTCAAGAGTCTTCGATATAGTCATCGTATCCGGTGGACAACAAGATGGCGGATTTTGGGCATTCTTCACTGCTTTGGTAAAGAAGTATGGTGTATGTCCTAAGAGTGTAATGCCCGAGACAATTCCTTCATCTGCCTCAAATGAAATGGATGTCGTGTTGAACTATAAGCTCGCTCAATTCTCATCCAAGCTTCGCGCCGATCATAGAGCTGGAGTTTCATTGGATGATCTTCGTAAAGAAAAGGAAGCAATGCTTTCTGAAATCTACAAAGTACTCACAATCTGCTTAGGAAAGCCTGTAGATACTTTCACATATGAGTGGAAAGCAACTCCTGAGCCTAAGAAGGATGAGGAGAAGAAAGATGTTGAGAAGAAGGAAGAGCCCAAGGAAAAATGGGAATCCTTCACTGGAACTCCTAAGGAATTCTATGACAAGTTCATTGGACTAGATTTGGATGAATACATCGTTTTAACCCATGCACCTGCTCGTGGATTTGAAGAAGGAAAGAACTATGCAGTGGAATATGCATTGAATGTAGTAGGAACTCCTCTCCACAGCTTTGTCACAGTTTCATTGGAAACATTGAAGAAGGCAGCTATCGATTCTATTAAGGATGACCAAGCTATGTGGTTTGATTGTGATGTCACCGCCTTATCTATGCGTAAGGAAGGATTCTTGGATGACAAGGTTCTCGATCTCACTGATTTGTTCCAATCTGACTTTGAGTTTGATAAGGGCGAGTCTTTGATTTTCAGAAACACTGCTGCTAACCACGCTATGACTTTGGTCGGTGTTAACCTCGTAGATGGCAAGCCTAACCGTTGGAAGGTTGAAAACTCTTGGGGTAAGGATGTCGGTGATGGTGGAATCTTCGTCATGTCTGATTCTTGGTTCGACAAATTCGTCTATGGATTGGTCGTCAACAAGAAGTATTTACCTGAGGAAGTCGTCGAAGCTTCTAAGCAAGAACCTATTATGCTTCCTGCATGGTCTGTTGTTTCTAAGATTAAGTAATCTATCTAAAATAAATAATCCTGTCACTTGATAGTGACAGGATTTTTAATTTTATGAATTTTGAAATTAGAACAAAGGAACGTATTTTTGCATTTCTTCTTCAAATTTCTTGTCGGCTTCTTTTTGCTTATTAGTATTTCGTCTTTTCAGCATGTTGTCTGGAATACAAATTTGAATTTCTTTCTTTTTAGCATAGCTGAATAATTTCTTTGTTTCCTCATCATCGCTATTGGTGGTGAAAGCATAGATTATCTTTAAATTCTTAAGATGGTCTACAGCATACTTTAAAGCTTTGTTGAACAGTCTTAAAGTTTGAATAGAATTCATAACTCCGACTATGCTCATGGCTATTGATTTTGTATTTTCTATTCCGTTAAGCATAAATGGGAAATAAGATTCATCGACATAAGTCAAATTAGGAATAACTGTTATTCCACATTCATATTTTAACCATAATCCTACTATTCTAGATTTATACATTCTATATATATTCTCAGCTTTAGGAAAGTTTTGACCGATGCTATAGTCGGGATCTATTGCAATCTTTATATCTTTGAATCTCTTTTTATATTGTTTTAATAATGGCTTTTTGTTGTAGAAAATAGCATTGTAAAGTCCGTTTAATCCATCGTATGTTTTATCGTATTGATAGAAACAAAGAGCAGTGTTTTCATGCTTTGAATACTCACTTGGTCTTGAATACATGGCCAGGTAATCGATGTTAGGAGTTGAATCACAAAAGAGGTTTGGGAAATCATATTCACCGCTATATCCCTCGATATTGGTCAAGGTCATAGTATTCATATTGAGGAGATTTACCATATTTTTCTCAGCCATTTTATTTACCTCCTCAAAGATTTAAATCTATATATCTTGTTTTCTATATTTATTATAAGCTTAGTTTTTAAAATGTTAGATAAAAAATGATAAAAACAAAGACATAAGAAAAGCTGAGCTAGATAGCTCAGCTAAGATCTTATTCAATATATCCTTTAGATTTCATATCTTCGTAGACGAATTTTACTACTCTTCTAGCTTCTGGATGTGCATCCAAAGCTAATCTTTGGAAGAAGATATGTTTCCATTCTGCTAAGTTTGCCGTAATTGTTATTTCGGCTTTTAAGTTTGTCGGAAGAACTGCTCTTGCCTGCTCGGGCTTTGCTCCTTCATGCAACAATTCAAAGTAAGCTTCTGCGGCATTGTTGAATGCTATGTCATACATGGCTTGATGATCGACATAATCTAAAGGCTTGATTATATGAATCTTGTCTCCGAATTTCTGTTTTGAATAATTGCAGTAACGAGTTGATTCCTGAGCAAAAGAACATAATCTATGTCTTACTAATTCATGAGTGACGCCTCTATCAGTAGTCAATCTATAGACCAAGATTTTCTGTGAATCTCTTATAGATTCATCCAATGAATCAATTTCATTTTCTTCGACAGTCATTACAGATACATCAGTTTTGTTATTATCGATGAATTCATCAATATTATCTTCAGGTTTGAAATGAGTTAAGACAATAGATTTAGACTCATCATCTAAATTTGAGATGATGGTGCAAATCAATTTCTTAAATGAGCTTCCTTCATCCTTATTTATGTGATTAATAGAATCGGATTTGTTTCCTTTATAAATTCCATCGATAGCATTTGTGATAGAGCGTAAGGATAGTGTTAAGTATACAAAATTATCGTCTGTAGCAAAGTTGAAGAATTTAGCATAGTCCCATGGAATCATCTCTAGTTTTTGATGATCATCTAAGTTATTTATGAATTCTTCTTTCTTAAACTTAAAGTGCATGAATCCATGATCTAGCATTGCCATGTGATACACTGAGCAAAGTGTCTTTACAAAGTTGACGTTAGCTTCATGTTCTTTTGGTGCTACCTGATAGCAAGAATGTGCAATATTTGCAATTCTATCTATTGGATTAGAAATAGTTAATTCTATAGCCTTAGGCTCTTCATAATCGTAATGAATCATATTGAATCTCCCTTAATAGTTTAGATTTTAATTATAAAGTATTTATCTGAATGAAAACTTTTCATTTTATCTTTATAAAACAACATATATACAATTATATAAATCGGCTCATATTAAATATTCAATAAACTAGTAAAGAATATAAGAAAATAAAAGAACAGGAATTGAATCCTGTTCTTTTATTAGGTATGAATAATTGCTTATTTAACTATGATAGGAGTCTTGGAATCTTTGTAGGTAACTTCAATTTTAGATTTTCCACCTAAAGCCCCCAAGCCCTTTTTAGTTCTTTTTTGTATGCATTTTTCTAATTCATAGTAATCGTTGTCTTTACCACTATTAGAAACATATTGATTCCAAGCATTTGAATAGTTTGCTAAATAGTAGTCTGTTGCTGTTACTTGGTCTACTTCAAAATCAATATTGATTTTGAAAAGTCCTGCCAACTTAGCAACTTCGCCTGTTATACTTGCATGCTTTAATTCATTTTTACCAGTATTTTCATTAATTCCATGAGATACGCTAATGTTTATTTTATTTCCTAATGTGACTAATGTTGTTCCTGAATCTATAGAAGATAAATCTAGATTTAAGTTAAATGTTCCGCTTGAATCTCCAGCATCATTCGAAGGTTTATATGTCATGCCTTTGATTAGTTTCTCTAAGTAGAGACCAGTTCCTATAAATCCAGTCTTTTCTTTTTCTTCAGTATCAGTGGAAGAATCGCTTGAAGATGATGAAGACATCGCTGTCTCGATTTGATCGACAACGTATGTGTGCAATGCAAGTGCTCCACCATTAGATTCTTCATCTTCAAAGTTCATTCCGAGTCCTATTAAATAATATCCGATATGAGCAGTGAGTTCTTTTGCAGTTACTAATAACATTCTTTGTTGATTAGACTCATGTTTTACTATCAAGCAATCTTCATTTTTAGGTCTAACATAATACTCAGTGTATTCACCTTTTTTATAATCTGGATCAATTCTAATATAAGCAGATACAGATACTGGGTCACCTTTGTTGTAAGCTCCGATATGGACTGATACTAATACATCATCCTCAACTGATGTAATTGAAGCATCTAAATCCAATGATCCTTTCAACGTATAAGTTTTAGATAATTTTCCGTTGTTATCTTTATCGCCTTCAGTGGTGTTGAGGCCCAACTCTAGCATCAAAGGAAGATTATTGAAATCGATATATGATGATTCATTGAGATGAGAAGTGAAATCGATGAGATTGGCAGAAGCTGGATCATAATCAATCAAATCCATATCCATATTTAAGATATTATTACCTAATTCAGCATTTTCAATCTTTAATCCAGTGATCTTAGTTCCGCTGTAGTATGCTACAACAGTCATAGATTCAGCATTTTTATCATCGCTTAATCCAATGTAGTAAGGATTGATTTGAACTGATACTTCAGTATCAGTCAAGACAATCTTTCTAATGAAGTCATTCAACAATTGAGTATAGTCTTTATTCTTGATGATATCTTGTAAAGGAATGGAAGACATTCCAGTACTTATCTTTTGGAAGTACTCATATAACAAGTTGTTTTCATCCATTCCAGTTATTGTACTGATTACATCATCTAACTTGGAATTATCCATTCCGATGTATAAAGTCTCTGGATTTTTCTCGTCTTTGATAGGAGTATAAGCTCCGTTATCGAGTGATGTTAATTTATGTCCGTAGGAAGCAAACAACTTACCTTCGTTGTCAGTTCCTTTCAAATCTTCATCGTTATATGAGAATTCAATATAAGGATCATAAGTTGAATCATCCATATCATAGATAAGATTTCCCTTATATGAACCATCGGTGAAGTTGAGATACTCATTTCCGATGAGGTGTGATGTATATCCATCTTCAGTAGTTGAAGCCAAGGTGGCATTCAAAGAAACACCATACTTTTGTTCCTTGGATGTAACCATATCGAATAATCCGTTGATGAAGTTATGGAATTCATTTACTTGAATATAGGATTCGGGATCAAATTCTGAATCTAACGATTCTGATGGATCGACATAATCGATAGTCTTGAGGTTCAAACTGATAGTTGTATCGTTGAACGTGAGACCAGTGACAGCTACAGCGATAGCATCGTTTGCTACATCTACTGTGACTTTGATATTTCCGATATCGTAACCTAGCTTAGATGTATCGAAAGAAATATTTATCTTTGTATCTGATGTATCGATACTATCGATAGCAAAGATTTCTGTGATTTTGTCTAAGTCTAATCCATTATCGAAGGAGAATATTCCTTTGATTGTATTGGATACAGTATCCATTACTTTTTCGACTTTTTCATTCAATCCGTCAGTGACATTCTTATTGGGCTGTATCTTGTTCATGTTATCCATGACAGCTTTGTAGATGTTTACTGCAGATTCATCTGTGGCTTTCTCTTGGAAAATGTTGTCGAAGCTTACGTATGATACATTATTGAGTCTTCTTGCTTCGATAGAATGTTCCTTTCCGTTTATAGAAGCATTGGCAGTTAAAGCTATAGGAGTGTTGACTAAGTCATCAGTGGAATTGAAGTTAGTCAAATCTCCACTCAATTTTCCAAAGAGATTAAGAGGATTATTCAAAGATTTGTCAGAAACTGATAAGTTATATTCGAATGTAGCCTTCTTATTACCAATCAAAGAATACATTTGGTTGACGATAGGAAGTACACCATTGTAATTTCCATAATCAGACTCTTCTACAGGAATCATATTCTCAGCAGTGGTTGTGTCTAATTTGATATCGGCATCCAATACATAACCCATTACAGGGAATTCTTTGACTGACAAAGACTCGATTCCAGTCTTATCTTCACTGAGATTAAGAATTAAGGTAAAAGATGAGTCATTAGAATCTAATCCTAAAGCTTTGTTTGAAATCTTTAAGACATACTGTTTTCCATTATTCAAGACATTGAATGATTTGAGGAAGTTCTTATATACGGAGTAATCTCCGTTGATGATTTTCTCCAAATCAGTTCCTTTAATGAAACCACCCAAACTATCTAATCCATCGACCAATTGTTGAGTATCAGTTTCCTTCTTGAAAACATTCATCAAACCATCGATTGTAGTGTTGTCGATGTATCCTTTGATTTTGTCGTTGACAGAGACATAAGTTCTACCGTTTGAATAAGTGACCAAAGCCTTTCCTTTGAGCATATTTGAGGAAATTGTCTCGACTTGTGCGATGTAAGGATCAGCGTTGAAATTACCGGATAGTCTGATGGAAGCATCGATATCCTTGGATAAATCTCCACCGCTAAGCTTAGCCGTTATCGTAGAATCGAAACTCTTTGAATTGTATATATCTTTGACAGTTTTAAGAATTCCTGTCAATCCATTTAAATCGTTTATATCCTTGTTTGGAACATTCTCAGTTTGCGAATTCTTCAAATCTTGTTCAGCATCAGCTGATACACCGATATGAATGATCTTATCATTGATTGGAAGATTCAAAGTGGAAGGTGTATTGATTCCTTTTAAAGTTAGAGTGTCTTTGTCGGCAATAAACTGAATCTTTCCGAAAGGATCTAAATCCATGGTGTAGACGTAGGTGTTGTTTGAACCTTCTTCTTCAGTGATTCCACCTAAGGCATTTTGACCCCACTCAGATATTTCATCCATAGATGGAAGAGTTAAAGAGGATCCATCGACTGTAGGGATAGGAAATTCTTTCAATATAGATATAGCATCGGTCAATGTTTTGTAATCGATAGAATAGAGATTATTTGCGTAATTGACAGTAGCTTTATCACCAGAAACATATAATCCAAAAGATTCATCGATTCCTTTGTAGGAAACATCGAAGTTTCCAGACATCATGTTCTTGGATCCTTCATACTCAGAGTCAGATTCCAACAAGTTCAAAGCTAAATCATCGGATTTGATAGTTAGATTTCCATCATCCAATCCGGAGATGTTGACATTAGCTTTCTTTAATTTGATAGAAGAAGATCCTAATAAGTTGTTTATGAACTTGTCCTTGGATGTTAATTCGACAGGTTTTTGGGGCTCATGACTGCTAGTTGATGTTTTATTGGTTCCTTGAAATGCGGCAGTAGCGAAATAACCTATTCCTGAACCAGCTGCTACGAAAGATACACTAGCAGTGCAAAGAATGAATGTGCTCCATAATTTTGTCATATCACTTAACCTCCTTGGATTTCTCTCTAGAATATTTGATCAACTTTGTTTCGTCATCGGATTTAGGCTCACCTGTCTGCTCATGTGGGTTTGGCTCTTTGAGCTCTGTTCCACTACTATCTTTGAAAGGCTCATCTTGAGTGAAATAGTAAACTGTACTCTCAGATGAACATTGAGCATTGATTCCACCGATCAATGCATTGTAAGAAGCCGTGGAGAAGTTCTTTATCATGTTCAAGTTTTTGTCGATAGTCATTTGAATTTCTACCGAAGAAAAGTTTGGAAGTCCTGATAATCCACCAGTCATTTGCATTTGAAGGCCCATCTCTCTAAATCCAGTCGGTGTAGTGTAATCCATTTCGATTGTTATTAGATAATTACTTCCACTGTTTTGAATTGTTGCACTAGTTATTGATTTAGGACCGATATCGTATCCGATCACTGCCTGTTCTTGGTAAGTGGTGCTAGTAACTTGGCTTTCATCATCTGTTAAATACTCTCTATGTTCGGATGATGAATCTACATTTAAGAAATATAATCTCTTCAATAGTTTTCCTCTGGATTGAATGAATTGATCATAGGTATAGCTCTTACTTTCAGAGTTCTTCCATTTATCAGGGGTACTTTCTCTATAAGAATCTATTGAGTTCCCATAATCGTAGAATCTATCAGCTGTGTGAACAAATGAAGAAGAAGATATGTTTTGATTGAATGTGACTTCTGGTGAAGCATAAGTTACAGCTTCAATATCTTGAGTTGTCTTTATTCCAACTGTAGCTATGACAGCTTGCTTTTCATAAGTCAAGAAGTATTTAGCCTTAGCTAACTTATATAAGGACGTATTAGCAGCAGCTATAGCTTGAGCAGTAGGATCATCAGCTAATTCTTTGTCGGATAAGATACTATTCAAATTTGAATACTTAGCGCATTCTAAATAATTGTATCCTTCAAACAAATCACCATAATCAATTGAAGGTCCTTTTTTCCCAAACATTGCATATCCTAGATATCCCATTCCAATACCGACAATCAATGAGATGGAGCAAATTACTGTAGGAAATATCCATTTCTTTTTCTTTGCTTTTTTCTTATTCTCATCTTTTTTATCTTCAGGTTTATTTGTGTTTTCATCAATTGAAGGATTAGTTTCTTCAGACCCTGCTTTTTCTATGGTAGAAGCTTCTTTTGCTGAATCAGCTTCTTCATTAGAGACATCATTAGAAGAAGTTTCTATTTCATTAGGCTCAGCCTTGGCTCCTTGGCTATTTTCATCTTTTTCTTCATCTAAAAATTTCTCATCTTTATTTATATTCATGTATATATAAAATCTCTCTTAATATAACAATAGCGCATTAAATGCAGTACTAATATATGTGAAAATCAATATCAATACATAATGAATTATTTAAATAGTTAAACCTTTTAACTAAAAAATGCAATATGCGTTCTTTTTTTTACTGAGAATTCAATTTGAGCACAAATGAGATTTATTAGAATTACTTAGTAATTTCTTAAAATAGAAAAGCAAAAAAGCCAGACCTTTCAGTCTGACTTTTAAACTTAAATTTTAGATTTCTATTTGTAGTCTAAGAAAGCGACTATTAGAATTGAACCTTAGCGCAGTTCTCTCTCAAAGTCTCAGCTGACTTGAGGACAGCTTCGGTGTCTTCCTTGGAATACTCAGGAGCGACGATAGCCTCGACTCCGTTAGCACCTAAGATTGAAGGTACGGAGAGGTAGACTCCTTCAGCCTTTCCACCGAGTACGTGCTTGTCGCAAAGTACGGAGACAGGAAGGATGACCTTTTCATCAGTCAAGATAGCCTTGCAGATTCTGGTGATAGAAAGTGCAATAGCATAGTTGGTAGCTCTCTTGAGGTTGATGACATCGTAAGCGGAGTGCCAGACGTTGTAGTGAATCTTCTCGAGGTGAGCATCCAACTCAGCACCGCTGATTCCCTTGTACTCTTCATAGTATTGACGGATAGGAGTGGTTCCGATGGAAGCTGCAGAGTAAGCAGCAACTTCGGAGTCTCCGTGCTCACCGATGATGGTGGCATTGACTGAACGATAGTCGATTCCAAGATCATCTCCGATTTCTTGCTTCAAACGAGAAGAATCGAGGACGCATCCAGAACCGATGACTCTCTTGGAGTCGATTCCCAATGTCTTGTAAGCAACCCAAGCGAGGACATCGCAAGGATTGGAAACAACGATAACGACACAGTGATCGTTGAGGTGGGATTTCAATTGCTTGCAAACTCCAGCGACGATGGAAGCATTAGCTCCGAGAAGCTCAAGACGAGTTTGTCCAGGCTTTTGAGGAGCTCCAGAAGTGATGACGACTGCATCAGCATCATCACAAATGGAGTAATCACATCCTTCTTTACCAGGCTCATCAGACCAGTTAGCAGCGACGACACGTCCATTTCCTTCAAGGAATGAAGCACCATCGTTCATATCGAGGGCATCACCTTCGACGTTGTGCATGGCGTTGAATCCTTTGACCCACTCGCCATTCTCATCCTTGTGTCCAGGAAGAACGACATCGATTACACCGACTTCGTTGATCCAAGGTTGTTGGAAGAGAGCAAATACTGCTGAAGATCCAACACGTCCGTCACCGACAACTACAACCTTTTTCTTTCCAAAAACTTTTGCCATTTTTTCGGCTCCTTTTAAACCGAGCTTATTATAATCAACTTAAAAAAAGAGTTAAGAGTATTTCTTTTCTAAATTCCAAAAAATATTGGTTTTTAGACTTTTTATGAAATAAATGGACTGAATACAGTTTTTTTCTTAGAATTAACTTTAGGTAGATTAGTGGTATTTTTCGGTAGTTAATCCTTTTTCTTGAAAGAAAAACCGCTCATATATATACTAAATGCCGATTTTACCCATGCTCTTTTTATAATCTTTTTATTTTGCATGGAATTATGGAGGCTTAGTAAACATGGATAACGACAACATGAAGTTCAATGGTGTTGATCAAACACCTGGAAGCAATGGAGGAAACAAGAAACAAAGAAAACACTCCAACAAAGACAATCCAGTGAAGGATTTCTTCTTGAATATTTGGATTTGGTTCAAGGAAACTGCATGGGTTCAAGTTGTCTTGGTAGTCGTATTGGTCTTTGCTATCGTCATATCTATTCCTTTGATTGTTCGTGCTGCTACAGCCGTTAAACCTGATGAGGATGTTGCTTTATCTTATTGGAAAGGCAAACGTAAGAATGTGAATGAAGTCAATTCTTATGGAAAGAACAAGGATAATGAATACACCACAGTCTTCTATTACTCTGAAGATTCTGGAAACCAGGCTTTGTCTGTGAATAAAGCTTTCTCTGACTATATCTTCTCTGGAGAAAACAAATTCCTCAATGTAGAAAAGAGCTTCTATGCAATCGATTTGACCCGTAACGATGAGAATTCTGATAATGATATCGCAAAGAATCCTGATATCACCAAGGACCAAGATCAAGCTATTGCTTTGATTTTGGCTAAGTTCTATAGCCAAGCTTTGAAGGATCAAAAGGAAGATTTGTTGAATATCGAAACTGGAAGCAAGAATGTATCTCGTACTTCTGGAAAGAGTTTTGAAGGAAAGACCAGCATGCCTACCGATGCTGCTGTCATCGCTGTCTACAAGAATTCCGATAACTTCGACATCACCAAGGATTATCCTGTCTCTGTACGTTATGGATTCTCTGCTACTGATGCTTCTACTGTTCGTAAGGAATTCTTTGCAACAATCTCTGCTAACTTTACCACCACTAACGATAACGTTTCACCTGTTGTAACTTACTTGAATTACGATATCAACAACCCTGATGGAGAAGGAACTTCTGAGTTCATTCGTTACAAGAAGTAAAAATAGTTCTAATCGTAAATCCTCAGCAAAAGCTGAGGATTTTTTTAAAACTTAAAATTAATTTTACAAACCGGTTATATCAAATTGGTTGATTAGTCATATATCAATCTTTTATACTTTCTTTGAGGAGATAAGGATATGGCTGATGAAAAAATGAATCAAATAGATTCTTTTGATACAAATACTATTCTCGATGTCAAGGATTTAGATAAATCATTCGGTGATGTTCATGCTGTGAATAGTATTTCTTTTAAAGTAAAAAAAGGAGAGTTGTTTGCTTTTTTAGGTGTTAATGGTGCTGGTAAGTCCACTACCATTTCTATTATTTGTGGTCTTTTAAAGAAGGATAAAGGAACAGTTTTGGTCGATGGATCGGATATAGATCACGGATTAGATAAAATCTCAAAAACTTTAGGTGTTGTTTTTCAAAACAGTGCGTTGGATAAGCCGATGTCGGTAAAAGACAATTTGAGAAGTAGAGCAGCGTTATATGGAATCTATGGGAAAGAATTCAAAAATAGATTGGATGAATTGGCGACAATGCTCGACTTCAAAAAACTGTTGAATAGAAAGGTTGGGAAATTATCCGGTGGTCAAAAAAGAAAGATAGATATAGCTAGGGCTTTGATCCATAAGCCTAAGATTTTAATATTAGATGAACCTACTACTGGATTAGATCCTCAAACTAGAAAAATCATTTGGAATGTTATGGATGACTTGAGAGAGAAAGAGAACATGACGATCTTTTTGACTACTCATTATATGGAAGAAGCTAGTGATGCTGATTATGTAGTTATATTGGATAGAGGTCAAATAGTAGCTAGAGGAACACCGGTTGAATTAAAAAATGAATATACAGGTGACTTTATAACTTTATATGGAGTTGCTGAAGAAGAAGTAAAGAAATTGAATCTACCATATGAGAAAATTCAAAATTCTTATAGGATTGAAGTTGAGGATACGTCAAAGGCTACAGAACTAATTTTGAGTAATCCATCTTTATTCAAGGATTATGAAATTCAAAAAGGAAAGATGGATGATGTCTTTTTGTCTGTAACGGGAAAGAAATTGATTGGAGGGGATGAAAAATGAGAAGGATGTGGGAATTAGTGCTCAGAAATACTAAGATGTATTTCAAGGATATGGGAATGTTTTTAACTTCTCTTATCACTCCAGCAATTCTACTTATTTTGTTCATGACTTTTTTAGGATCTATTTATAAGAATTCATTCGTCAGTGCTATTCCAAACGGATTAGAAGTGTCTGATAAATTAATAAATGGATTGGTTGCTGGCCAATTGAGTTCGGCTATGCTAGCAACATCATGTGTTACAGTAGCATTTTGTTCTAATTTGTTGATGGTACAAGATAGAGCTAACGGAACTAGGAAGGATTTGATTGTATCCCCCATAAAGAAAACAACTTTAGGATTATCATATTTCTTAGCTTCTATATTATCTACATTGATTGTCAACCTTACTGCTACTATGATTTGCTTTATCTATATTGGATGTATGGGTTGGTTCTTGAGCGTTGGAGAAGCATTATTGGCTATATTGGATGTAATTTTACTTACATTATTTGGTGTATCCCTAGCATCGTGTATCAACTATTTCTTAAATACTCAAGGTCAGGCTGGTGCAGTAGGAACAATAGTTAGTTCCTGCTATGGATTTGTTTGCGGAGCATATATGCCTATATCCAGTTATGGAAAAGGTCTTCAAAATTTTATGGCTTTCTTACCTGGAACTTATGGGACTAGTTTGATTAGAAACCATATGATGAATGGTGCGCTCGATTCTTTGTCAGAACAATTACCGTCAGAGGCTATCAAAGCCATGAAAGATAGCGTTGATGTCAATTTATATTTCTTCGATAATAGTGTGGAAGTTTGGCAGATGTATTTGATCTTATTGTCATTCATCGTTTTGTTCATAGCCTTGTATTTAGTCTTTGTCAAATTCATTAAGAGAAGAGAAAACTAAATAAATTTTAATTTTTTTGTATAATAATCTATATAGATATGTATCCATCAAATGGATCATTTAAGGAAATGATTTGATTATATAGATAAGGTTTATCAGCTAGTAAACACTTTTTGTATTATGAATATAAGTTGCTTGATTTAGATACGTACATAATAAAAGCCTCATTCCAACATGTACTGCACCCCTCTCACTGGACCAAGGAGCAATAGCAATGATGGATGGATTC